>Ga0164306_10000055_pt1 | contig 42337 bp, 29 predicted proteins | sample Whisoiple_242_MG_FD_110213 | JGI IMG/M metagenome (GOLD analysis project Ga0164306, IMG submission 110213) | Soil microbial communities amended with fresh organic matter from upstate New York, USA - Whitman soil sample_242_MG | ecosystem: Environmental > Terrestrial > Soil > Unclassified >... | reverse complement strand
TGTGCCCCCACCAGGGCTCGAACCTGGGACCTGCGGATTAAAAGTCCGTAGCTCTACCAACTGAGCTATAGGGGCAATGTGGATCGCGACCTCAGAAAGGATACTGCCTCGGGCCGGGCATCTCGTTTGAGGATTGGGGTGCCGGTACCCTAAGCTATCGAAGCTCCCAGCGTGATTTGCGTTGCGAGTACCCCGGAGAGATTCGGCATTGGCCCCCTTCGTCTAGCGGCCTAGGACGCCGCCCTTTCAAGGCGGTAGCGCGGGTTCGAATCCCGTAGGGGGTACCCGCTTCGCGGGCACGCGAGGGAAGATGTAGTAGCAAGGCCCTGTGGCGCAGTTGGTTAGCGCGCCGCCCTGTCACGGCGGAGGTCGCGGGTTCGAGTCCCGTCAGGGTCGCCAACGGCGGCGAGGCACAGCGGTGCCGTCGGGCCAGGTAGCTCAGTTGGCATGAGCGTCCGCCTGAAAAGCGGAAGGTCGCCGGTTCGATCCCGGCCCTGGCCACCGAACACCATCGGATCCAATAACGCAGGCCATGGGTCAGCGGCCCAGCAGGTCCGTCACCAGCAGCAACGAAGCGAGTTGGGCGGTGATCTCCGCGGGGACGATCGGGGCTGGATCCCTGCAACGTGTAGAGGTCTTGACCCTGCACGGTCCACGTCGGCGCGCGACCGGCGACGTGTTCGTTGACCAGCCGTCGTCCGATGAGCCTGCGGGCGAGGCCGGGGTCGGTCGCATGGATCTCGAACTGCTCATCGAAGGGCGGGTATCCAACGGTCAGCTCTTCGGTTCTCGTCCCCGTTCGGCGCCTCCAGTTTGGCGTTGGGTTCCGATTGAGATCGTCTGGATCGGCCGACGCGTCAGCCGGACACATCCTGTGAAGCGTTCCCATACTGGATGGGTAGGCCAAGGACGGTCCCGTTGCAGATCACGGTCGCGTGGTAGGTGGAAAACGGCGGGGGCGCCGGATAGGTGCGCGTGACAGTCGAGTTGGCGCCGAGGTGGAAGTCGTCGGTCTTGCCCGGCAAAATGCCGGAAACATCCTGCGCGTCATAGTGACATTGACCATCTGCTCCCGAGGTGTTCTGGAAGGTCGCAACCTCCGACAGACCCCGTCGCTGGAAGCTCATCAAGACTTCGCCGCCAATGTCATTGGCCGGGTCCTGCTGTTGCTCTATGAGATTTTTCCCGATCTGGCAGATGCCCAATTCGGGTTGCGCGTCGCAATCGGTTGGGTCCTGAGTCCAAGGCACCGCCGACGCCGGGGCGGCGATACCCATTGCTACGCAGGCGAATCCCGCTGACGCAATCGCTAGTGTCAGGTGGGTCTGGAATGTGTTCATGAGAGCGTTCCTCGGGTCCGTGTGCATCGGGCTCGCCTTTCGCGAGCCCGCCTGAGTCATCTTGAAGCCCGACGCTACATAGTCCTGAGCAACGAAAATATGGGGTGTTTCCCTATGGATCCAGCGCAGCTGCGCGCGGCCTGGGATTTATCGTGGATAGCCCAGACTCCACCCGCGGTAGAGCCATTTGCGGGCCACATTGGGGCTGGGAAGAATCTGAATGTTGTGCCGGTCGCCGTATCCTCGCGCGAGTCCTTGGACGCCGCCGGAGATGTAAGTCCCGTCTCCGCGGGCGATGTCAATATGGGGGCCGTCCGACCCTTTGCTGAAGACAAGTGCTCCCCGAGGGGCATTCATGTCAGTGTGAATCTGACCTTGTGCCAGAAGGGTTTGGTACATGGTTTCGGATGCGCCGTCCCAGCCGTACTTCGCCTGCGGCACGTCGTATGCGAAGGCGACGAAAGCCTCGCATCCGTACGGGCCGAATCGGTCTGACCCCAGTGCGCTTTCGGCCTTGGCGATGGCGGCGTCTGCGCCGGGGATCGCGGGCGGGGGCTCAGCTGTGGCATCAGGTGCCAACAGGAGTCCCGCGGCTAGCGGAATGGCCGAGAGAAACAGACAGATCCGGGAGTTCAACATTCTGCTCACAGGCAATTCGGTGGCTTTGTCCATGTGTTGTTCAGGTGTTCATCCTGCAGTACGCAAAGATGCCTGACAACCGGAGTGCCTCAGCAATCAGGCCGCGCTAGGGCCGCTGAGACCGTTTCGCCCAATACCGTTGACCGTCAGCGGGTAGCCGCCCGAACGCGGCCTTCACCGCCGGCGCGATCACCTTGAAGGGAAGGGCCAGTGCGTCTTTGGGTTCTATCGCCACTGTCCACGTGAACAGGGTGTCGTCACCGTCGGCTTCGACGATGTAGTCCTCGGCGAAACGCTTGAACAGCGGCAGCGTCGATTCGTATGAAGCGAATGATTTGCGGGTCCCTTCCTCCCAGCGGAAGAAGCGTTCGCGCATTCTCGGGCCGCCAAGTGCATGCACCTCCCGCGTCGTGCCGACACCGAAGGGGCGCGGTGATGTCCAGTTCACGTCTTTCGTGGCAGGGCCCCACGCGGTGATCGAGGCGTCAGATGTGAGCTGCTCCCACACTTGATCCGGCGGTGCGGCGAAGCGCTTCTGATACGTGAAGACGTGCGGCGCCTGTTCGAAGACGTCGGCGTCGGTGGGCTCGAGGTGATACCAGCGCGTCATGGCTGATCAGCATGCCGCATCGGCGCCGGGGTCATCGCGCGGGTCCATGCGATCTCGCCGGGACCCCACTATTGCACATCTGTACAAGGGGGTTGTCGTCGCCGGTACGGTCACGTACCGTTGGCGGTACTTTGGAGTACCAAAACGGAGGACGACATGGCTGAGGCCACCACCGACCCTGTGCGGCTGCCGCCCGGGCCGCGGATACCAAAAGCCGTCATGGGCATCGCTTTCGTCGCCGCGCGGCATCGCGCCGTTGCATCGGTGGGCGGGCCGTACGGCAGCGCCTTCACGGTGAATCTGCCGATCTTCGGCAAGACGACCGTCGTCAGCGACCCGGTGTTGATCAAGGAACTGTTCACCGCCGGCAGTGACCTCGTCGGCCGGGCGTCCCTTCTGGGCACCGTGCTGGGCCCGGGTTCCACCTTCAGCCTGGACGGCGACGAGCATCGTGCACGGCGCAAGCTGCTGGTGCCCCCGTTCCACGGCAAGCGGATGGTCGGATACGAGGCAATCGTCGAAGAAGAGGTGATGCGCGAGATCGCGAGCTGGCCCGAGGGCCGCGAGTTCGCAACGCTGCAACCGATGATGCGCATCACGCTGAACGCCATTCTTCGCGCCGTGTTCGGGGCGCAGGGCAGCGCCTTCGACGAGCTCAGGGAGCTGTTCCCACCGATGATCCCGCTGGCATCGCGAATGGCGTTGATGCCTAGAGCCTTTCAGCGCGACCTCGGCCGGTGGAGCCCGTGGGGCCGAGTCCAGAGATATCGCAGGCGCTACAACGAGATCATCGCGGAACTCATTGCCGGAGCGCGGAACGACCCGGCGTTCGAGGATCGCAGCGACGTGCTGGCCCTCATGCTGTCTGCCCGCTACGACGACGGTTCGGCGATTTCAGACGACCACATCGCCGACGAACTGCTGACGCTGTTGTCGGCGGGCCACGAGACGACGGCGACGACGCTGGCGTGGGCGATCGAGCGGCTGCGTCGACATCCGCGCCAGCTGTCACGGCTCACGGCCGAGGTGGACGCCGGCGGTTCGGACCTGCTGCAGGCCACGATCTGGGAGGTGCAGCGAGTCCGCCCCGTGGTGGACGCGACCGTAAGGGCGGCACGACAGCGAATCCGGCTGGGCGAGTGGGTCATTCCGCAGAACCATGTCGTTCTCGCAAGCATCGCGATGTCGCATTCATCCCCGCAGAACTTCGCCGACCCCGAAGTGTTCAACCCGGATCGATTCGTCGGCGGCAATCCCGACACACACACCTGGATTCCGTATGGCGGAGGCATCCGCCGATGCATCGGCGCCGCGTTCGCGAACATGGAGATGACCGTCACGCTTCGGACGTTGTTGCGTGAGTTCGAGTTCGGCACCACCTACGCCGCAGGCGAACGCATTCACTCGCGCGGCGTGGCCACTGCACCAGCACACGGCGGTCGCGCCGTGGTCTACCGACGACGGGCGGCAACAACATCAACGAGTCTCAAGAATTACGAACGAGTGGGAGTCCAGGCATGAGAGAAGATCAGACGGTCGTCGACGTCGGCCGTGGCATCCAATTGTGTTACGAGCAGATCGGCAACCCGGATGATCCGCCCGTCGTGCTCGTCGGTGGCCTGGGGCAGCAATTGCACGGCTCATGGCCGACCGACTTCGCCACCGCCCTTGCCGCACGGGGGTATCGGGTCACCCGCTTCGACAACCGCGACGTCGGCCGGTCGACGCACATGGACTTCCCGCCGCCCAAGCCGCTCGCCATCCTGCGCGGAGGCAGCCATCCGCGCCAGTACCACCTCGGCGACATGGCGCGGGACACCGTCGGCCTCCTCGACGTCCTCGGCTATCAGGACGCGCACCTTGCGGGCATCTCGATGGGCGGCATGATCGCGCAGACCGTCGCCGCTCACTATCCGGGCCGGGTGCGCACTCTGACGTCGATCATGTCCACCACGGGTGCGCGGCGCATCGGCCGTCCCGCGATCTCGACATGGCGACGTTTGGCGACCGCCAAGCCGCCGCGAACGCAGGCGGAAGCGGTGGCACGCGACATGGCCCTTTTCCGCCACATCGGTTCGCACGGTTACCCGTTCGACGAAGAGCGGGTGCGCGAGCGGGCGGTCACCGGCTGGGACCGCGATCCGACCAGCGCAGGCACGGCACGCCAGCTCGCGGGAATCTTTCGCTCCGGTGATCGCACGGCCGAGCTCCGCGCCATCGACGTGCCCACGCTGGTGATCCACGGCGACCGGGACCGGATGGTGCACCCGACGGGGGGTGCCGCAACGGCGCGGGCGATCCCCGGCGCGCGGCTGGAGACCGTCGCGGGGATGGGTCATGACCTCCCTTCGGGCGCGTGGGGACGCGTCATCGACCTCATCACCGACCACGTCGCCTCGGCGCCGGTAGGTCATACCGAACTCAAGGAGCACCGGTAATGAGCAGCAAGTCTTCCCGCAGAATCAGCGGCCGCACCGTCGTCATCTCGGGCGCGGCGTCGGGCATCGGTCGCGCCCTCGCACAACGGCTCTCGACCCACGGCTGCCCGGTGGCCCTCACCGATATCGACGAGCTGGGTCTGAAGGAGACCGCGGGTGGTCTGACCGGTCCGACCCTGACCCGGGTTCTCGACGTCCGCGACGCGGACGCCCAACATGACTTCGCCGCGGAGGTCCGCGAGTGGGCCCCTGCCCCGCTGGGCGCTGTCTTCAACAATGCCGGTGTCGCCGTGGCCTCCAGCGTGCTCGACGCGGTCCCCGATGACGACAACTGGCTGTGGGACATCAACTTCGGTGGTGTCGTCAATGGAACGCGGGCGTTTCTGCCGATCCTGGTCGAGCAGCGCTCCGGTGCGATCGTGAACACCTCGAGCGTGTTCGGTCTCGCCGGGATGCCCAACCAAAGTGCCTACTGCGCGGCGAAGTTCGCGGTGCGCGGCTTCACTGATTCGCTTCGGCAGGAGCTGCGTGGGACCGGCGTGGCCGCCATCAACGTGCATCCGGGCGGCATCAACACCAACATCGTGCGTAACGCGCGATTCCGCAAGGACCCGGACGGTCGCGGGCGCAGCCATGAGCAGATGGCGCAGGAGTTCGCCGCGATCACGATGACCCAGCCCGACAGGGCCGCCGAAGTCATCCACAAGGGTGTCGAGGCAGGCAAGGCGCGCATCCTTGTCGGTCCCGACGCTTACCTCTTCGACATCCTGGCCCGGGTGGCGCCCACCCATTACTACGATCTGCTCGGCACCGTCGTCGGCCGCCTCCGGAGTCGCGCGCAGCAGCAGCCTTCCGTCGCAACGGTCTGACGCTGCTATGCGCGCTGTCGTCATCACCAAGCACGGTGACCTGTCGGTCCTGAAGACCCAGGAGCGGCCGGATCCGCCGGCACCGTCGGCGGGCCAGGTGAGGATAGCGGTCCGTGCCGCAGGCGTGAACTTCGCCGATCACCTTGCGCGCGTCGGCCTGTACCCGGACGCACCAAAGCCGCCCTGTGTCGTCGGTTACGAGGTGGCAGGCACCATCGAGGCCGTCGGTGACGGCGTCGATCCGGCACGGGTCGGCGAACGCATCTTCGGCGGAACGCGATTCGGCGGTTACGCCGAGATCGTCAACATCGCAGCGGCGGACGCGATCCCGCTACCTGAGTCGCTGAGCTTCGAGCAGGGCGCGGCGATACCGGTCAACTACGCCACGGCGTGGGCGGCGCTGCACGGCTATGGTTCGTTGCGCGCCGGTGAGCGTGTGCTGATCCACGCCGCGGCGGGTGGCGTTGGAATCGCGGCGATCCAACTGGCCAAGGCCGCGGGCGCCGAGATACACGGGACGGCGTCACCAGGCAAGCACGCGCGGCTTGCCGAGTTCGGCGTCGACCGAGCGATCGATTACCGCAAGGACGGTTGGTGGAAAGGATTGCCGGCCTACGACATTGTGCTCGACGCGATGGGCGGCAAGTCACTGAAGCGCTCGTACGAACTGATCCGCCCTGGTGGCCGGATCATCGCCTACGGGTTCTCGGCGATGCAGCACGGCGAGAAGCGCTCCCTGCGGACCGCGCTGCCACAGCTGCTGCCGATGCTCCGTGGATTCAATCTCGTCAAGCAACTCTCTGACTCCAAAGCGGTCATCGGGTTGAACATGCTCAAGCTGTGGGATGACCGCGGCTCGCTGGAACCGTGGATCGGCCCACTGAGCGCGGCGCTGGCTGACGGCGTCGCCGTCCCCGTCGTTCACGAGGCTGTGCCATTCGCCAACGCCGCTGAGGCACATCGGATTCTGGCCGCGCGCGAAAACGTCGGAAAAGTTGTGCTGGTGCCCTAGGCGGAAAGGTCGGCCGAGGCCTTGGCGCGCTCGAAGAGCTTCATATCGTGCGCGGAAGCAATGCAGAGGTCCGACTCCGTCTGGTTGTACAACTCTGAAAGCCGGGCATGGTTGTCCCACATCTTCTTCCGGTCGAAGGCAACAGCAGTTTCCATTGCCCACAGAGTGCGGGGCACATGCGTGCCGTCCAGTGACCCATAGTGGTAGAAGGCATCCCCGCAGTGCAGAACCCAGCGATGTCCGGCGTCAACCGCAATACAGGCATGACCGCGGCTGTGACCCGGCAGCGAAACCAGGACGATGCCGGGTGCGACATCTGCGAGCTCCTTGGCTGCGGCGAACCCGCGCCAGGCTTCCCCCTGCGGATCGTGTTCGACGACGTTGCGGTCTTTCACCCACTGTTGGCGGCCGTACCTGACCTTCTCCGCGCGCGTCGGCGCGGCGAACGCGGCGACCGCCTCGGCGGAGGTCACGTGAATCGTCGCTTTCGGGAAGTCCGCTGCACCGCCGACATGGTCGGTATCGAGGTGGGTGAGCACGATGTGCCGAACATCTTCGCGGCGGAAGCCGAGTCGGTCGAGCTGGATGGCCGGCGCCTCGGTGGATTCGAATACAGGTCGGGTGATGAACCGGACCGGTCCCACCCGTCCCTTCGGGTCGGCGCAGTCGTCGATGCCGAAGCCGGCGTCAACGAGCACCAGGCCGTTGTCGGTTTCGACCAGCAGTACGTGGCATACGCACTCCGGACCGCGAACGGGGTGCATGGTGCCGCAGTTGAGATGGTGGACCTTCACCGCTTTGCCCGTCCCAGACCTTTATCCAGCATGCTCCAACTGTAGGCGGGCTGCGGACGTCCTCAGGCCACCGATTCGGCCGGCGAGGCAGTCCGCTCGTGCCTGCGCTGCCGCTCGATGGTTGCGAAGTAGAAGGCGAATGCGAATGCGCAGCTGGTGAACAGACTGGATACAAAGAACAACCACGGACGACGGATACCACGCCGGTAGCCGTCGACAATGGTGAACAGCGGCAACAGGATCACGTTGATGATGGTGTAGTCCAAAACCTGTGAGCTGGACGCGGGATTGGCGTATCCCAACGCGATGAACTCGGACCAGTTGGGTTGGCCGATCATCGGATTAGGTGCGTATTCGTTGACGTAGCGGATATTGAAGTACCAGCACAGCGGCAGCGAAACGACGCCGATGGTCCAGTAGGCGATCTCCAGCTTCGACAACTGCGGACCTGTCGACATGCGTCTGAAGATGCCCGGATTCGATTTGACGACGAAGGCGATGACCGCGATGCCGAGGATCGCGTGGACGAGAAGCGAAACCATATGCGGAGTCTTTCGGCCGTTTTTAGTTTTGTCAATATTGACATAACCGCCATAAGGTAATTTACGCCCATGGTCCGACCTGCTCAGACGGCGCGCAGCGAGCGCACGCGGGAGGCGCTGCGGCAGGCCGCGGTGGTGCGGTTCCTCGCCCAAGGCGTCGAGGAGACGTCGGCAGAGCAGATCGCCGCCGATGCCGGGGTGTCGCTGCGGACCTTCTATCGGCACTTCGCGTCCAAGCACGACCTGTTGTTCGCCGACTACGACGTCGGCTTGCACTGGTTCCGGTCGGCGCTGGCGAAACGCACGCCGGGAGGGTCGATCATCGATGCCGTGCAGTCGGCGATTCTGGCCCGACCGTATGACGACTGGGCGGTCGCCGAGATTCCGGCGTTACGGGCCCAGGAGCTCGACCCCGGTCGGATCGTGAGGCACATCCGTGCGGTCGAGACGGATTTCGCCGAAGCCATCGAGGAGCATCTCGGCGGCGATGACCCGCCAAGGCCCGGTACCGATGACCGGATGCGGATCACCGTCATCGCGCGCTGTATCGCGGCGGCGGTGTTCGGCGCGATGGAGGTCTGGATGCTGGGGGAGGACCGGTCGCTGCCCGAGTTGACGCGGTTGACCCGGGAGGCGCTGCAGACCCTGCAGAAGGGGTTCGGCGACGCGGTGTAGATCGGAAGTTTCGTCATTATTGACAAAACTTTGCCGCCGTGTCAGCCTCAGCCAATGGCGGATTTTGATGCGATCGTCGTCGGCGCGGGGCACAACGGACTGACTGCGGCCGCGCTGCTCCAGAAGGCCGGGCTGCGCACGCTGTGCCTGGACTTCAAGCTGTATGCGGGCGGAATGGCCTCCACCGTCGAGCTTTTCGAGGGATACAAGTTCGAGATCGCCGGCTCCGTGCAGATTCCGACAGCGGCCGTCGTGAGCCGCGAGCTCGGATTGGACACGCTGCCGACGGTCGACCTCGACGTCATGTCGGTGTCGCTGCGGGGTGTCGGCGACGAACCGCTCATCTACTACACCGACCCGATGAAGCTGCTGACGCACATCAACGAGGTGCACGGCGCGGAGGCCGTCAACGGGATGGCCGGTCTGATGGCGTGGTGTCAGGCCCCGACGCGTGCGCTCGGGCGGTTCGAGGCGGGCCAACCACCGAAGACGCTCGACGAGATGTATGCCTGTGCGACAAACGAATTCGAGCGTTCGACGATCACCGACATGTTGTTCGGATCGGTCACCGATGTGATCGACCGCTATCTGCCCGATAGGGAGAAGAACGGCGCTCTGCGCGGCATGTTGTCGCTGCTGGCGTGCAACACCACCTACCGTGGCCCTGCGACGCCCGGCACCGCGGCGGCGCTGGCATACGGGTTCGCCGTGCCCGACGAGAACGCGTTGCTTGTCAAGAAGCTACGCGGCGGCATCGGTGCCCTCACCGCACACCTTCAGGAGTTGTTCGTATCGAACGGCGGTGAACTGCGGCTGCGCAGCAAGGTCGACGAGATCCTGGTGTCCGATGGCCGCGTCGCCGGAGTCCGCCTCGAGGGCGGCGAAACGATCACCGCGCCGATTGTCATATCCGGCATTGCGCCCGACGTCACGATCAACGGCCTTGTCGATCCGAACGCGGTGCCCGCCGACATCCGCGAGCGCTTCTCACGGTCCGACCACCGCGGCAGCTACCTGCAGATGCACTTCGCGCTGGACGGGATACCGGAATTCACGGAGCCTTACGAAGTGCTCAACGATCCCGAAATGCAATCCAACATCGGCATTTTCAGCACCCCCGAAGAACTCCAGCAGCAGTGGGAGGACTGCAGGCGCGGCATCGTTCCCGCCGATCCGTCGATCGCGTTGCAGATCCCGTCGGTCAACGACCCCGACCTGGCGCCGCCGGGCAAGCACGCCGCGTCGGCATTCTCACTGTGGTTCCCTCCCGCGGACGCGAGGAGCGGAGATGGTGGAGCGGAGAGCCAGTCCAGCTACGGCGATATGAAGGTCGAGATGGGCCAGCGGGTCATCGACAAGATCACCAAGCTGGCGCCGAACTTCGAGGACATCATCGTCAGGCACACGACGTTCACGCCCAAGCACATGGCCACGATGTTCGGTGCCCCCGGCGGCGACTACTGCCACGGGCTGATCCATCCCGAGCAGATCGGCCCCAACCGTCCCGGCCCGAAAGGCTATATCGACCAGCCGATCCCGATCGACGGCCTGTACCTCGGTAGCGCCGGCTGCCACGGCGGGCCCGGCATCACCTTCGTTCCCGGCTACAACGCCGCCAAGCAGGCACTCGCCGAGCGCTGAGTTCGGGTGTTTCGGGGCACCGGCAGCGGGCATCCCTCAGGACATGGGCTGGACAGTTGCAGTCACGGGACCCACGGGCGACATCGGCATATCAGCGGTGAGCGCGTTGGAGCAGCACCCCGAAGTGGAACGCGTCGTCGGCATGGCCCGCAGGCCGTTCGACCCGGCTGCGCACGGCTGGACCAAGGCCGAATACCGGCAGGGCGACATCCTCGACCGCGACGCCGTCGACGCACTGGTCGCCGACGCGGACATCGTCGTGCACCTTGCCTTCATCATCATGGGCTCGCGGGACGAGAGCGCCCGGGTCAACTTGGCAGGCACCCGCAACGTGTTCGAGGCGACAGTGGCTTCTGCACGCGCGAGGCGGTTGGTGTACACATCGTCGGTCGCAGCCTATGGCTATCACTCCGACAATCCGGTGCCGATCACCGAGGAGGTGCCGCCGCGCGGCTCACCCGAGCACTACTACTCCGAGCAGAAGGCGGCCTGCGAGGCGGCGCTCGCCGAGATCACCGCGGGCACACCGCTGGAGGTCTACATCCTGCGGCCGTGCATCGTGGCAGGGCCGAAGGCACCCGCGCTCGCCGAGGCGATGCCGTGGAACCGACTTCCCGATGCGGTCCGCAAAGTGTTCCAAGCCGTGCCTCTGCTGAAACCACCGTTCCCCGACCCGGGCACGCCGCTGCAACTCGTGCATCACGACGACGTCGCCTCCGCGATCGCCCTGGCCGCAACGACTTCCGCGCCGCCGGGAGCCTATAACCTCGCAGGCGACGGGCTGCTGTCGATGTCCGACGTCGGGAATGCGCTCGGCGCGCGGCCGCTGCGCATTCCCCGAATCGCCATGACGGCGACGTCCGAGCTACTCGCCCGGCTGCCGTTCGTGCCGTCGGCGCTCGAATGGTTGCACGCCGGCAGGACATCGGTGGTCATGGACACCGGCAAGGCGAGATCCCAACTGGGCTGGACACCGAAATACTCTGCGGCCGAGACATTGTCGGAGCTGGCGGCGGCGCTGTAGATTACTGCGACTGATCTCCGGGGTCGGCCGGACCGCTCGGCGTGGCCCCGCCCTCGTCCGACCAGTCACCGCTGCCGCCCGCACTCCTGGCGGGATCGCTCACCACGTCGTCGTCGGCGCCTTTCGGGCCGGAGTCGGACACGGTCGTCTCGGGCTTGTCCTTGTTCACCGCCTCCGACTACCCGCTGAGTGAGGCTTTCACTCAGCGGCGACGCAACTGGTCGGCCCAGTCGCTGGGCACCCGGCCTCGCGGGCCCGGGACGGTCTCATCCTTTGGGCGGCTTTCCGGCGCAGCGAGTTGCGGACCGTCGTAGTACTCGTTCGTCTGGAAGTTCCAGAACCAGTCCTCGCCCGGCTCGAACGAGCGAATGATCGGATGCCCGGACTCCCGCCAGTGCGCAGAAGCGTGCCGCGCCAAAGAGTCGTCGCAGCAGCCGATGTGGCCGCAGGCCGCGCAGCGTCGCAGATGCACCCACCAGCCGCCTCCCGAATCGCATTCAACGCATCCGGTGCCGCTCGGCGGCACGGTGGGGTCGACATCAGCGCTCATGGACAGCGAGCCTACAGACACCCCGTAAGTCGATGTTCAAGACTAAAGATCATCACGATTCGATCAGATTGAGCGAAACCAAATGCGTTGGGGCAACCAGCGAATTCCGGTAATTGACGTCATTGTTTGTCCATGGCCGCTCATTGACAGCTAATACTGTCCCTACCTATCGTCCGCGCCAGCGTGGCGAATGTTTGCGAAAGGTGATCACGACCATGACGATCGCCTGGTCCAAGCCCGCCTTCGCGATGGGCGACTTCGTCGTGCTCGCCGGGGAGACGTTCGCCGCCGTGTTCCGCAGGCCCTTCGCGCTGCGCGAGCTAATCGATCAGATCTGGTTCGTGGCCAGGGTGTCGATCGTGCCCACGATCGTGCTGTCGATTCCTTACACCGTTCTGATCGTCTTCACCCTCAACATCGTGCTCATCGAGGTCGGCGCCGGTGATCTGTCCGGCGCCGGTGCGGCACTGGCTTCCGTCACACAGGTGGGCCCCGTGGTGACCGCCATCGTCGTCTCCGGCGCGGGCGCAACTGCCATGTGCGCGGACCTCGGCGCCAGGACGATTCGCGAGGAGATCGACGCGATGAAGGTGATCGGCGTCAACCCCATTCAGGCGCTGGTCGTGCCGCGGGTCATCGCGGCGACATTCGTCGCGCTTCTGCTCTATTCCGTTGTCGCCGTCGTCGGGCTCTTCGGGAGCTACTTCTTCGTGGTCTACGTCCAGCACGTCACGCCGGGCGCGTTCGTCGCGGGGATGACCATTCTGACCGGCCTGCCGCAGGTGATCGTTTCGCTGGTGAAGGCGCTGCTGTTCGGCCTTTCTGCGGGGCTGATCGCGTGCTACAAGGGTCTGCACGTCGGGGGTGGCCCCACGGCAGTGGGCACCGCCGTCAACGAGACCGTCGTGTTCGCGTTCATGGCGCTGTTCCTCATCAACATCCTGGCGACCGCCTTCGGGGTGAAGGTGGCACCGTGACCTCGGAGACAGCAGACCAGTCACGCGTCGACCATGTGGTGGAGAAGGCCGTCGGCCGCATCCGCACGCTGGGGGAGCAGACGGCCTTCTACGGCCAGGCGTTGGGGAACACTCCCGACGCCATCCGCCGCTACCCGACCATGGTGCTGCGTCAGATCGCAGGCATGGGCATGGGAACCGGGGCGCTGGCCGTCATCGGCGGCACGGTCGTCATCATCGGCTTCCTCACGCTGTCCACCGGAGCGTTGATCGCCGTGCAGGGCTACAACACCTTGTCGAACGTCGGCATCGAAGCCCTGACCGGTTTTCTGGGAGCGTTTCTCAACGTCCGATTCATCGCACCGGCGACCGCGGGGGTGGCACTGGCGGCGACCATCGGCGCAGGCGCCACCGCCCAGATCGGCGCCATGCGCATCAACGAGGAGATCGACGCTCTCGATGTGATGGGCATCCGGGTGGTCACCTATCTTGCGTCCACCCGCATCGTGGCAGGGGTGGTGGCGGTCATCCCGATCTACACCGTCGCCGTTTTGATGTCGTTTCTGGCCACCCGGTTCGGCACCACGGTCATCTACGGGCAGTCGCGAGGCGTCTACGACCACTACTTCGACACGTTCCTACAGCCGACGGACCTGTTGTGGTCCTTCATCGAGGCGGTGGCGATGGCCGCCGCGGTGATGGCGATTCACACCTATTACGGCTATACCGTGACCGGCGGCCCCGCCGGTGTCGGCGAAGCGGTGGGCCGCGCAGTACGGCTTTCGATCACCGCGGGCGTCTTCATCCTGTTGACCATCACACTGTCCGTGTACGGGCAGTCCGGCAATTTCCATCTGTCGGGGTGACATGCCGATGACCAACTCCTCCCGACGCGACGGAATCGACCCCATCTGGTGGGCACCGGTTCTGCTGGTTGTGGTCGTCGCCATCAGCACGCTCACCGCGATGCTGTACTCCGGCACGTTCCACCGCTACGAACCTCTCACGCTGGTGTCCGACAGGTCGGGGCTTGTGATGGAGGACGGCGCGAAAGTGAAGTTGCGTGGTGTCCAGGTCGGCGAAGTGACGAGCATCGGAGCGCAGACGGGTGCCGCAGGTGCGGTGTCCGAGTTGAGCCTGAAGATCGACCCCGAACCCTTCAAATACCTGCCGAGCAATCTCGAAGCGGAAATCAAGTCCAGCACGGCATTCGGCGCCAAGTATGTCGACCTGATCGTCCCGACGAATGCCAGCCCCCAACGGCTCAAGCCGGGTTCGGTGGTGCACTCGCGCAACGTCACCGTCGAGGTCAACACGGTGTTCCAGAGCCTGCAGGGAGTCGTCGCGTCCATCGACCCGGCGAAGCTCAACGCGATCCTGTCCGCGGTCGCCGAGTCGGTGCGCGGCAAGGGCGAGGTCATCGGTCAGGCGATCACCGACGCCAACAACGTGCTGCTCGCGGTGAACCCGCGGATGGAAACGGTCCGCCAGGACTGGCAGCTGTTCGGTCAGACGACGAAGGTGTATTCGGATGCGGCGAGCAACATCGTGTCGATCCTGGATTCGTTCTCGACGACCAGCGCGACCATCAGCAACAACGCCCAGGCGCTCGACACCCTGTTGTTGTCGGCGGTCGGCTTCTCCAATGCAGGCATCAATACGATCGGCGGCAACCAGCCGAACCTGGTGCGCGCCATGAACATTCTCGATCCGACGACGCAGTTGCTGATGAAGTACTCGCCCAGCTACACATGTCTGTTCCAGGGCGCTCAGTGGTTCCTGGAGAACGGTGGCCGAGATGCCATCGGCGGCAACGGGAAATCGGTGATCATGGACGCCGCGCTGTTGATGGGCGACGACCCGTACCGCTATCCCGACAACCTGCCGATCGTCAACGCCACCGGCGGGCCAGGCGGCAAGCCCAGCTGCGGCTCGCTGCCTGACCCGTTGAAGAACTTCCCGGTCAAGTATCTCGTCACCGACACCGGTTTCGGCACGGGCCTCGACGTGAGGCCGAATCCGGGTATCGGCTTCCCCGGTATCGCCAACTACTTCCCCGTCACCAAGGCCAACCCCGAGCCACCCCGGATCCGCTACCCCGGTGGCCCGGCGCCCGGCCCGCTGCCGCCCTATCCCGGCGCACCCGCCTACGGCGCACCGGAATTCGCCCCGGACGGAACGCCGCTCTATCCGCCGCCGCCGGGTGCGCCGCCGCCAACCGAGGGCCAACCATGAGGGGCGTCAACGTCCGCACACTCGCGCGGGTCGGTGTGTTCACCGCACTCTGCCTGATCTTCACCTTCATTCTCGTGACGGTGTTCGGTCAGTTCCGATTCGACGAGACCAACACCTACAACGCGGTGTTCACCAACGTGTCTGGCCTCAAGGGCGGCAACTTCGTCCGGATCGCCGGTGTGGAGGTCGGCAAGGTCAGGAGCATGACCCTACACAAGGACGGTACGGTCACCGTCGAATTCGCGATCGACAGGAGTCTGACGCTCACCGAGGGCACCAAAGCGGCCGTGCGCTACGAGAACCTGATCGGCGACCGCTATCTGGCATTGGAAGACGGGCCCGGCTCGGTGCGCAAACTACAACCGGGACAGACGATCCCTGTCGAGCGAACCGAGCCGGCTCTGGACATTGATGCTCTTGTCGGCGGTTTCCGACCTCTTTTCCGGGCGCTGGATCCCGATCAGGTGAACGCGTTGTCGGGCGAACTGCTGCGGGTATTCCAGGGACAGGGCGGCACCGTCGCCTCCGTGCTGAGTCAGACATCAGCGCTGACAACCACTTTGGCAGGGCGCGACCAGCTTATCGGCGAGGTCATCAAGAATCTGAACACCGTGCTCGCCACCTTCGCCAAGCGGGACGACCAATTCGCCGAGGGTCTCGACAAGCTGTCCGATCTCGTTGCGGGCCTGTCGGACCGCAGGAGCGAGATCGCGACCGGAACGGCTTACATCAACGCGGCTGCGGAATCGGTGACAGACCTCCTGACCGAGGCGCGTCAACCGATCAAGGAGTTCGTCAACCAGACCGACCGGGTCTCGGGTCAGATCATGGCCGACCACGATTACGTCGACGACCTGGTCAAGACACTTCCCGACGCATACCAGGTGCTGGCACGCAACGGGCTGTATGGCGACTACTTCGGCTTCTACCTGTGTGACGCGGTTCTGAAGGTGAACGGCAAGGGCGGCCAGCCGGTGTATGTGAAGCTGGCGGGCCAGGACACGGGGCGGTGCACACCGAAATGAACCGCCCGAAGTTCAAGCGGCCCAACATGAAACCCCTCGCCGAGCGCAACCGGTTCACCGTCGGCCTCGTCGGAATCGCTGTTCTGATCGCCGCAGTCGTCGCAGGGTTCTCCTACGACAAGATCCCGTTCGTCAAAGGCACGTCCGACTACTCTGCGTACTTCGCCGAGGCCGGCGGTATCAAGCCCGGCAGCGACGTGCGGGTGTCGGGTATGTCGGTCGGCAGGGTGTCAGACGTCAAGCTGGACGGTGCGAAGGTGTTGGTGGACTTCACCGTTCGCAACGGAGTGGAGCTCGGTGACCGCACCGAGGCGGCGATCAAGGCCGAAACGGTGCTCGGCACCAAGATGCTCGAAATCACGCCGCGCGGCGACGGCGAGCTCGCAGGCACCATTCCCCTGGAGCGGACGAAATCGCCCTACGACCTACCTACCGCCCTCGGAGATCTGACCACAACCATCAGCGGTCTCGACACCACCCAGCTGTCGCAGTCGCTCAGCACATTGGCAGACACCTTCTCTGAAACGCCGCCGGAGCTGAGGACCGCTCTGGAAGGGCTGGCGCGGTTCTCCGACACGCTCAACACCCGCGACGCGCAGTTGCGCCATCTTTTGGCCGACGCGAACACCGTGACGGCGGTGCTCGGCAAGCGCAGCGATCAGATCGCCAAGCTCGTCGTGGACGCCAACCTCCTGCTGGGAGAGGTTCTGACGCAACGTCAATCGGTCGACGCGCTGATGATCAACCTGACATCGGTGTCTCATCAGATCTCCGGGCTGGTGGCCGACAACCGCACGCAACTCAAACCCGCCCTGGACAAACTCAACGGAGTCCTCGAGATCCTGGACAACCGAAAGAAGGAACTCCAGCGCACGCTGTATCTCCTTCGGCGGTATGCCATGTCGTTCGGCGAGGTGCTTGGGGCCGGACCGTTCTTCAAGGCATCCCTGGTGAACCTCGCTCCCGGACAGTTCTCCCAACCGTTCATCGACGCGGCCTTCTCCGACCTGGGTCTCGACCCCAACACGATGCTGCCCTCGGACCTCGTCGATCCCGGTGTGGGCCAGCCGGGCACCCCGGCGCTGCCGATGCCCTTTCCGCGCACCGGTCAGGGCGGAGATCCGCACCTCACACTGCCCGACGCGATCACCGGCAACCCCGGCGATCCGGGGTGCGGCCCGCCCGGCTTACCGCTGCCGGGCCCCACCGGCTGCTACCCCTACCGCGAGCCGCTGCCCGCGCCGCCGCCAGGCGGTCCGCCACCGGGTCCGCCCGCCATCGGGCCTGCGGCCGGTGAGCTGCCGCCGCCGACCGTCGCACCGCCCAATCCCGCGGCCGCCGAAGGCGGTCCGCCTGCCAACCCGGCAGATGCCGAAAGGGGGCAGCGGTGAGCAGACGAATCGTCCGGATAGTGACTGCTGCGAGCCTGGTCGTCATCCTTGCCGTCGCCATCACGGTGGTCGCGACGCCATGGTGGAAGAGAGTCGGCGAGCAGGTCTACTCCGCGTACTTCGCCAACGCCAACGGCCTCTACACCGGCGACGAGGTGCGCATCCTGGGCGTCGCCGTCGGAACGGTCGAGGAGATTCAACCGCAGCCCGACCGCACTAAAGTCACCTTCTCGGTCGACAAGCAGTACCCGGTGCCTGCCGACGCCAAGGCGGCGATACTGTCGCCGTCGCTTGTCACGGCGCGAGCCATCCAGTTGGTCCCGGCATATTCCGGCGGTGCGAAACTCGCCGCGGGAGCGACGATTCCGCAGGACCGCACCGCCGTCCCGATCGAATGGGACGACTTCCGTCAGCAACTGGAGAAGCTCACCGACTCCCTGCAACCCACCACACCTGGCGGACCTAGCGCAGTCGGCGAGTTCATCAACTCGGCGGCCGACAACCTGCGCGGCAACGGTGACACCGCACGGGACACCGTGATCAAACTTTCGGCCGCCGTGTCCGCGCTCGGCGACCACAGCACCGACATCTTCAGCACGGTGCGCAATCTCCAACTGCTCGTGACGGCACTGTCGTCCAGCAGCGACCTGCTCGCCGCGTTCAACACGAACCTGGCCGATGTGACGACGGTGTTGTCGAACTCGCCCAACGAGATTGCGGACGCGACCGCGGGCCTCGACGGCGCCGTCAACGACCTTCGCGGCTTCCTCGCCGAGAACCGCGAAGGGCTCGGCACCACCGTCGACCACCTCAACGCGATCACCACAGCGCTGAACGACAGCCGAGGTGACGTCAAGCAGGTACTGCACATCACACCGACCGTGTTCCAGAACTTCATGAATATCTACCAACCCGCGCAGAGCGCCGTCACCGGCATCCTGGCACCGGTCAACTTCGCCAACACTGTCCAATTCATCTGCAGCGCAATCCAGGCCGCGTCGCGAAGAGGCTTCGAACAATCGGCCAAGCTGTGCGTCCAGTACCTGGCCCCGATCATCAAGAACCGTCAGTACAACTTCCCGCCGCTGGGTGTAAACCCGTTCGTCGGGGCATCGGCACGCCCGAATGAGATCACCTACAGCGAGGACCGGCTGAACCCGCACCTGCCGCCTGCCGCGCCCGCCGAGGCTACCGGCCCGCCGGTCGATCAGGCCGGTGCGTTGCCTGCTGAGGCGCCGCTACTGGGTGGTCCGCCGCCGGAGGCAACCCCCACCGACTCGAGTCAGGGGCTGCAAGGCCTGATGGTCGCTCCCGCAACCGAACCCACCGATGCGCCGCCGCCTGGCGGAACGCCATGAGGCGCTCGATCACCGCGGTAGTCGCCGTCGTATGCCTGTCAGCGATCCCCGGTTGCGAATGGCGAGGGCTCAACTCGCTGGCCCTGCCGGGAACCGAAGGCGACACCGACGGCGCGTACACCGTCCAGGCGCAACTGCCCGACGTCGTCACCATCCAGCAGAACACCCGGGTGCGGGTCGCCGACGTCAACGTCGGCAACGTGACCAAGATCGAGGTGCAGGACTGGCACGCCCTGGTGACCATGCGCATCAACGGCGATGTGCATCTCCCCGCGAACAGCACCGCCAAGGTCGGAACCACGAGCCTGCTCGGCGGCATGCACATCGAACTGGCCCCGCCCACCACGGAGGCGCCCGAAGGAGAACTCAAGGACGGCTCGGTGATTCCGCTGTCGTCGGCCAGCACCTACCCGACCACAGAGCAGACGCTGGCATCGGTGTCGATCCTGCTCAACGGCGGCGGGCTTGGCCAGCTTCAGGAGATCAACCAGTCGTTCGCCAAGGCCATGCAGGGCCGGGAGGCCGACCTGCGCAGCCTGCTGACCCAGCTGGACACGTTCATCGCGCAGCTGAACAGCCAGACCGACGACATCATCACGGCCACAGAGAATCTCAACGCGCTGGCCGGTCAGGTCGCGGCTAACGACAAGACCGTCGACAAGGCCCTCACCACCATCCCGCAGGCACTGGCTGTGTTGGCGGATTCGCGACAGAAGATCGCGGACGCCGTCGATGCATTGGGCAAGTTCAGCGCCATCGCCACCGACACCGTCAACCAGACCAAGGAATCGTTTGTGGCGAACCTGCGCAACATGGCGCCGGTGCTGCGGGAACTGGCCAACGCCGGCCCAGCGCTGACCAAGGGCCTGGACTTCCTGTCGACCTACCCGTGGGTCAAAAGCACCGTGCCCAACTGGTTCCGGGGTGACTTCGCCAACATCACCCTGGTGATCGATCTGACCCTGAGCCGGTTGGACGCCGGATTGTTCACCGGAACGCGATGGGAGGGCGACCTCACCGAACTCGAGATGCAATGGGGTCGCACGATCGGTCAGATGCCAAGCCCGTACACCGCGGGCAACCCGCTGATCGCGCCCTACCGCTGGGGAGCGTACTGACATGGTGCGACTACCTCGATCGGTGTGGATCCAGCTGTCGATCCTGGCCACAGTCACCGTGATCGCCGTCGGCGTCATGGCTTTCGGCTTCGCTAACGTGCCCGCGCTGCTGGGGATAGGGCGCTACAACGTGACGCTCGAACTGCCGTCATCCGGAGGGCTGTATCAGTCGTCCGTCGTGACCTACCGCGGATCCGAGATCGGCCGGGTCACGTCGGTCGACGTCACCCCCGGCGGCGTCCGAGCGGTGCTGAAGCTGGAGTCGTCGACCTCGGTGCCTTCCGACGTATCGGCTGCGGTGCACAGCCGGTCGGCCGTCGGCGAGCAGTTCGTGGAACTGTCACCCAGCAGAGGAGACGGCGACGCGTCGCAGCCGCTGCGCGACGGTGATGTCATCCCGGTCGGCCGGACGCAGATTCCGCCGGACATCGGCGGGCTGTTGGACGCCACGAACAAGGCGCTGCAGGCCATCCCGCAGGACAACCTGCGCACCGTGGTCGACGAAGCCGACAAGGCCGTCGCGGGCCTGGGACCGGAACTGTCCCGCATCGTCGACGGGTCGACGTCGCTGGCAAGCGATGCGGCCAAGAACCAGGACTCGATCACCCAACTGATCGACCAGTCCCCGGCGGTGCTGAATTCCCAGGTGCAAACGGCGGATTCGATCGCCACCTGGGCCGACCACCTGGCGTCCATCACCGGTCAGCTCAAGGCGCAGGACGCGGCATTCGCCGACTTGCTCACCATCGGCGGGCCCGCGCTCGACGAGGGCACGGCGCTGTTCGACCGTGTCGCGCCGGCGCTGCCTGTGTTGCTTGCCAACCTGGTGAGCCTCGGCGAGATCGCGGTCACCTACCGTTCCGACATCGAGCAGCTGCTGGTGTTGTTCCCTCAGGGCACCGCGGTGATGTCGGCCATCGTCGCTGCGAACGCGAACACCAAGCAGGACTACAAAGGCGTCTACCTGGACTTCAACTTGAATCTCAACCTGCCGCCACCCTGCAACACCGGCTTCCTTCCCGTGCGGCAGCAGCGTTCGCCGTCCGACGTCGACTATCCCGAACGGCCCGCGGGCGAGTTGTACTGTCGGGTGCCGCAGGACTCGACGCTCAATGTCCGCGGCGTGCGCAACATTCCGTGCGAGGCCAATCCCGCCAAGCGGGCGCCCACGGTCGAGATGTGCGAAAGCAACGAGCAGTATGTGCCACTCAACGACGGCTTCAACTGGAAGGGCGATCCGAACGCCACGTTGTCCGGACAGGGTGTGCCGCAGTATGCGCCGGGGCAAGATCCGCGGCTGTCGCCTCCTGCGGGCACGGGTGCCGCTCTGCCGCCCGGCGCACCGCCACCGGACGCGCCCCCCGCGCCACCCCCCGTCGCGTTCGCCCCATACGATCCCGCCACCGGGAGCTATGTCGGGCCCGACGGCAACCGTTACACGCAGGCCGATCTCGCGCATCCCGGCAACAAGACCTGGCAGTCGATGTTGACTCCGCCTGCGTCCTAGCTGCGTGCCGTTGACCGGAAACGGTCCCGATAGGCCTTCGGGGAGATGCCGAGCTCGCTGACGAATACTCTGCGCAACGTCTCGGGGCTGCCGAAGCCCGCAGTCCGCGCCGCGTCGCCGACCGAGCTGCCTGCGTCGAGAGCCGCGCGTGCTGCGTCGATCCGGATGGCTTCCACGTAACGTGCAGGGGTAGTGCCGAGTTCGGTCTGGAACAGACGAGTCAGCTGGCGTGTACTCAAAGACGCCTGCGCTGCAAGGGCTTTGACATTGTGATCTGCGGCCGGGCTCGCGGCGACCGCGTCGACGGCCACTCGGAGAGCAGATCGTCTTGGCGGCGTCGCCTCCACCGCGGCGGAGAACTGCGATTGACCACCCGAACGTTTGAGGAACACCACGAGCGACCTCGCCACCTCGCGGACGAGGTCGGCACCGTGGTCGTCCTCGACGAGGTTCAGCGCAAGGTCGATACCTGCCGAGACGCCCGCCGACGTGTACAGGTCATCGTCTCGAACGAAGATGGCGTCGGGTTCGACCGTCACGTCCGGGTACGCCCGCGCCAGCAGTCGGGTGTGACGCCAGTGCGTGGTCGCCCGCCGGCCTGCCAGCAGACCCGCGCGCGCGAGAATGAACGACCCCGTACAGATCGACGCCATCCGGCGGCTGCGCGTGCGGAGCCTCTGCACCGCGGCGACCAGCTCCGGGTCGATGGGCCTGCCGACCAGGTCGTCGCCACCGGACACGATTGCGGTGTCGGCGAATTCGACCGCGTCGATACGCGCCGTCACCGCGAAGCGCGTCCCGATGGACGTCGTCACGTCGGCGCCGTCGACGGACGCCACCACCAACCGGTATGACGCACCGAACCGGTTGGCCTCCGCGAAGACCTCTGCGGGTCCGGCGACGTCGAGCAGCTTCATGCCGTCGAACACGACAACGACGACGACATGCTCGGTGGGCATGGCACCAGCGTATGTCGCTTTCTGTGGGAAGGACGGCGGATCGGACACGGATCACGTCATGTCCGGGCGCCGAGACTGTGCCCATGAGTACACAAACCATTGCTGGAATCACGATTCCCGACAGCCCGCTGGTGCGGGATGTCACCGAATATGTCCGAGATGTGGAGAACGACCTCCTGTTCGACCACTCCCGTCGCGTCTTCCTCTTCGGCGCACTCGCGGGGCGACGCCGCGGCCTGGAGCCCGACCTGGAGCTGCTTTACGTCGGTGCCATGTTCCACGACGTCGGCCTGACCGAGGGCTACCGCGATTCGATGGCGCGCTTCGAGGTCGACGGCGCCAACGCCGCACGCGACTTCCTGCTGGCCCGCGGAGCCGACGAAGACACCGCTCGCAAGGTATGGCTGAGCATCGCTCTGCACACCACGCCGGGTGTTCCCGAGTTCCTCGATCCAGAGATCGCCCTTGTCACCGCGGGCGTGGAGACCGACGTACTCGGTATCGGCCGCGACGACCTGTCCGCCGACGCGCTCGCCGCCGTGACGGCCGCCCATCCACGGCGCGACTTCAAACGCCGGATCCTCGCGGCATTTACCGAGGGCAACATCCACCGCCCGCAGAGCACCTTCGGCACCGTCAACGCCGACGTCCTGGCTCACTACGACCCGACATTCGTCCGAGAGGATTTCGTCGAGATCATCCTGGGCAACAAATGGCCGGAGTAAACGCCCGATTCGCGCGATAGACCCGCGGCGGCCGGTGGGGCTAACTATGGTCGCGCCATGGCAGTCAGCGATTCACGCGAAGTGGTCATCGAAGCAACACCCCAGGAGATTCTCGACGTCATCGCCGACGTCGAGACGGCACCGGACTGGTCGTCGCAGCATCAGGGCGCCGAGATCCTCGACACGGTCGAGGGCGGCAGGCCGGGCCGGGTGAAGCTGAAGCTGAAGACCATGGGCATCGCCGACGAACAGGTCGTGCAGTACGAATGGACCGACAGCAGCGCGGGCTGGACGCTGATCAGCTCGAGCCAGCTCAAGACCCAAGATGCGAAATACACTCTGACCCCAGATGGCGACAAGACGCGGGTCAAGTTCGAGATCACGGTGGACCCGGCGGTTCCGATCCCGGGGTTCGTGTTGAAGCGGGCAATGAAAGGCGGGCTCGAGTCGGCCACCGACGGTCTGCGCAAGCAGGTGATGAAGGTCAAAAAGGGCGGCAAGTAGCCTCGGCGCTCTTAGGCTCTTCGGGTGCGAATGTCGTGGCCGTTCAGCGGCCGCACCGGGGAGATGCGCGCCGTCGAGGCAGCCATCTCGGGATCCGACGTGTCGGGCGCGGTCATCAGCGGATCAGAAGGTGTCGGCAAGAGCCGGCTCGTCCGTGAGGCGTTGGCGGCCGCCGCGGCGCAGGGTTGCCAAACACGTCTGACGGCGGGCGCATCGTCGGCGAGAGCCGTTCCGCTCGGTGCCTTCAGCGCGTGGGCGCCGTCCGGCGTCACCGACACGGTTGCGCTGGTGCGGGGAGTGATCGAGGCACTGACGTCTGCGCCGCCGGCCACCAAGGTCGTCCTTGGTGTCGATGACGTACACCTGCTCGATGACCTTTCCACCTTCGTGGTGCATCAGATCGTGGTGCGACGCCTGGCCGACGTGGTGTTGACCGTCCGAGACGGTGAGCCGGTTCCGCCTGCGACACAGGAGATATGGAAGGCCGAGCGCTTCGAGCGGGTTGACCTCGCGCAACTGTCGGTCGGTGACACCGGCACGTTGCTGACGGCGACCCTGGAGGGTCCGGTTGACCCGGACGCCGTCGACCGGCTGTGGAAACTGACTCGCGGAAATGTTCTCTATCTGCAGAACATCGTTGAGCAGGAGTTCGCGGGCGGACGGCTCGTGCAGCAGAACGGGTACTGGCGTTGGGTCGGCGACGCGATCATGCCGCCCGGCCTTGTCGAGTTGATCGAATCCCGCATCGGGACCCTGCCGAATCCGGTCAGCGAAGTGATCGACACGTTGGCAGTGGGGGAGCCGCTCGACCTTGCCCTTCTGACGTCGATCACCGATGCCGCAGCGGTCGAGGAGGCCGAAACGCGTGGTCTCATCACGCTCGAGAATGCAGGCGCAGGTATCGAGGTGCGGTTGGCGCATCCGATCTATGGCGAGTTGCGCCGACGGCGTGCCCCCCACAGCAGGCTGCGACGCCTGCGCGGCCTGGTTGCCACCGAACTCGCCGCATCCGGTGGCCACGACGACGTGCGGGTCGTCGTGCGCTGTGCGACGTTGACTCTCGATTCCGACCTGGCGCCCGACCCCGACCTGCTCGTGCGGGCGGCACACGGCGCGGTCTGGCTCGGGGATCTGTCCCTGGCGGATCAGCTGGCCGAGGCGGCGATCCAGGCCGGAGCCGGGCCGGAGCCCAAGTTCGTTCGGGCGCACGCATTGTCGTGGTTGGGTCGCGGCGATGAGGCCGCGGCTGTGCTCGCGGACGTCGGCGGCGACCAGTTGGCCGATGAGGACCGCGGCAGGTTCGCCTTCCTGCAGTCCAGCAACATGCTGTGGGCGCTGGGTGATCCGGCACGAGCCAAAGAACTCATCGACGAGGCCTCAGCTGCGACTACCGCCCGTATCTACATCGACGCCTTCCTCACCGTGTACTGGTTCGCAATGGATCAGCCGGAGTCGGCGCTGGTGGCTTCGAAAAGCCTCGCGCTGGAGGATCTGCCCGTCGTGGGTGCCGAGATCGCCTGGGCGCTGGCCCAGATAGCCGCCGACGCGGGCCGCGCCACCGAGGCTGTCGCCGTCGCCGAGGCCGGGTATGCCGTCGCGACCCGAGCGCTCGACGCGCCCCATATGCGGTTCAACATCGCCGACGCGGAAGTCAGCGCGCTGCTGTTGGCAGGCCGGACCTCCGACGCGCGTGAGCTCGCCGAACGTATTCGCCTGCAGGCAGACAATCTGCCTGGGGCTGCTCAGTTGCTCGGCCCGGCCGTCGCCGGACGCGCCGCGCTCGGTGCGGGCGACCTGCATACGGCAAGCAGGCTGCTGCAGCAGGCAGCAGACGGGCTGGCTATTTCCTATCCCATCGGTTGGGGATACCGCTACGGGTTTCCCTACGCGGCGGCACTCGCCGTGAGTGGTGCAACCGATGAAGCCGTGGCCGTACTGGCCCGACTCGACAAGGTGCAACGCACATTCCGGTCGCTGGACCACGAACAGGGCCTGGCCCGCGCATGGGTGGCTGCGGGACAAGGGGCCGTCACGGAAGCCATCGCCACCCTGCTGTCGGCTGCCGATGCGGCGCACGACACGGGTCGATTCGCGGCGGAAGTACTCTGCCTGCAGACCGCCACCCAGTTCGGTGACCGAACGAGCGCACCGAGGTTGACCGAACTCGAAGCGGTCGTCGAGGGGCCACGGGTCGGCGTTGCGGCACGGTTCGCCGCAGCTCTTCGCGACGGCGACGCCGTCAAGTTATCCTCCGTCTCAGAAGAATTCGAGCACATGGGCGATCTGATAGCCGCTGTCGATGCCGCCGCACACGCCGCCCTGGTCTACCGCCGCCAGGACAAGCGGGGATCGGCGTTGGGGTGTTCGACACGCGCCGATGCACTGGCAGCCCAATGCGGTGGCGCGTGTACGCCTGCGCTGCGCCAGGCCAGCGAATCCTTGCCCTTTACCGATCGCGAGGCCGAGATCGTGATGCTCATCGGTGAGGGATTGTCCAATCGCGCGGTCGCCGATCGACTGACCCTCTCCCCGCGCACCGTCGAAAGCCATATCTACCGGGCCATGATGAAGGCCGGGGTGAGCAGCCGCGAAGAGCTCGCCGCCCTGATGAGCCGTCGCAAGGCGCCTAAGTAGGCATTTCCCCATTTGGGGGGAAATTGCAGTGGCGCGCTACTGAGCCCGTCACCCCCGGTCAGAGCGACGATTCCACCGCGGAACTGGCCTCGAGGGGTGGCCATCCTCCATCGATGACGCAGACGGAGAACGCGGATGAGTACCGCAGAATTCACGGATCGCGAGGTCACCCGCCTTGCTTGTGCCACGTCGCCGCTGCAAACAGAGATTCCAATCGAACAGACCTACGGTAAGAATCCGTTGGCGGACCGCGAGTCGGATCTCTACCGCGGAGAATTCGTGACGGGTTTCGTCGACAAATGGGACGAATTGATCGATTGGGATGCGCGCGCCGAGTCAGAGGGACAATTCTTCAACGACGTCCTCCGGGCACACGGCAAGCACAGCATTCTTGACGTCGCCACGGGCACCGGCTTCCATTCCATCCGCCTGACGGATGCCGACTTTGATGTCACCAGTGTCGACGGCTCGGCAGCCATGCTCGCCAAAGCGTTCGAAAACGGTCGGGAACATGGGCTCATCCTCAAGACCGTCCAGGCCGATTGGCGGGAGCTGAACCGCGCCATACGTGGGAAATACGACGCGATAGTCTGCCTCGGCAACTCGTTCACGCATCTGCACACCGAGCAGGATCGTCGCAAGGCTCTTGCCGAGTTCTACGCCGCGTTGCGGCACGACGGAATCCTGATTCTCGACCAGAGAAATTACGACGAGATGCTCGATCACGGCTTCACGTCGAAGCACAAGTACTACTACTGCGGCGATCAGGTCACCGCAGAGCCCGAGCATGTTGATGACGGACTGGCGCGGTTCAAATACACATTCCCGGACGGGTGCGAATACACGCTGAACATGTTTCCGCTGAGGAAAAACTACGTCCGGCGTCTGATGCAGGAGGCGGGCTTCGACCGCGTGCGCACGTATGGCGACTTTCAAAAGACCTACGACGACCACGAGCCCGACTTCTTCATCCACGTTGCCGAGAAGTCGCCGAGCCCCAACGGTCAAGTGGTAGCGGATTGTTGCGACCAGGCACGCCGACGCGACACACGAAAGGCTGTGCGAAATGGCCGCTGAAGATCAGTTGTGCGCTGTCGAGGGGTCCGCGTGCAGCACCGAACCGATCGCCATTGTGGGGATGGGTTGTCGCTTCCCGGGTGGCGTCAACTCGCCAGACGACTTGTGGCAACTGGTGTCAGCCGAACGCGAAACAGTGTCGGGGTTTCCCACCGACCGGGGCTGGAATCTTGATGCGCTGTTTGGCCCCGACCCCGACGCACCGGGGGCCACCTATGTCCGTGCGGGGTCCTTCGTGGACAACGTCGGTGATTTCGACGCGGCGTTCTTCGGGATCAGTCCACGCGAAGCCCAAGCCATGGACCCGCAGCAGCGACTGTTGCTCGAGGTGACCTGGGAGGCGCTGGAGCGAGCAGGGATCGATCCGACGTCACTGCACGGCAGTGACACAGGGGTGTACGTGGGCTTGGCTGCCCAGGAGTATGGCCCGCGCGGATATGACGAGAAGGGAGGATTCGCCGGCTATCTGGCGACCGGCATCCCGACTTGCATCGCATCCGGTCGAGTCGCCTACACACTTGGGCTCCATGGCCCGGCGGTAACGGTCGAGACCGGTTGCTCGTCAGCTCTGGTTTCGGTGCACCTCGCTGCGCAGTCGTTGCGTTCCGGAGAATGTGACCTCGCCGTGGCGGGCGGTGTAACCGTGGTGTGCTCACCCAGCGCCTACATTGGTCTCAGCCGACAGGGGGCGCTGTCCTCAGACGGCCGATCCAAGCCATTCGCTGCGGCGGCGGACGGGTTCGGCGCCTCCGAGGGCGCCGGTGTGCTGGTCCTGGCCACTTTGTCGCGTGCGCACAGCATGGATTACCCGGTGCTTGCGCTGATCCGGGGCAGCGCCCTCGGACAGGACGGAGCCACTGACGTGCTGTCCGCCCCGAGCGGTCCAGCACAGCAGCGGGTGATTCGGCAGGCTCTGTTGGATGCCGGCCTGAGTGCGGGTGACGTCGACGTGGTCGAGGCGCATGGCACGGGAACGATGATCGGTGATCCGATTGAAGCAAAAGCGTTGCAGGCTACCTATGGCAAAGCACACTCGATGGCGCGGCCGCTGCTCGTCGGCTCGGTGAAGTCGAACATCGGCCATACCCAGTACGCCGCAGGCGTCGCCGGCGTGATCAAGATCGTGGAGTCGATGAAGCACGGGGTGCTGCCCGCGATGTTGAACCTGGATTCACCCACGTCGCAAGTGGATTGGTCGCCCGGCACGCTCCAGGTGGTCGGAAGCGGATGCCCCTGGCCCGACCAGATCGGCCGGCCGCGGCGTGCCGGGGTGTCGTCGTTCGGCCTCAGCGGAACAAACGCCCACGTGATAATCGAACAGGCGTCGCGAGAGTCGGCGGCGGCGAGATCGACTCGAACGCGTCTGCCGGCGACGCCGTGGGTTGTGTCCGCGAAGTCGGCATCGGCACTGGCCGCGCAGGCAACCGAGTTGACCCGGTTCGTCGAGCAGCACCCCGATCTGGATCCACATGATGCGGCGTACTCATTGGTGACCACCCGGGCGTTGTTCGACTACCGCGCGGTAGTGGTCGGAGCCGACAGGGACGAGCTGTTGAGCGGGTTGGCGGCGATCTCCTCTTCCACGCCCGCACCGAATGCGGTGACCGGAAAGGCATCCGTCACAGGCGGGACAATCTTCGTGTTCCCCGGCCAGGGATCGCAGTGGACAGGGATGGCGATCGAACTGTTGGACTCCGCTCCGGCTTTCGCCGATGAAATCCGGCGCTGTGATACGGCGTTCGCCGAGTTCGTCGACTGGTCGATTCTCGACGCCCTACGAGGCGGGGTCGGTTCGCCGAGTATCGACCGTGCCGATGTGGTGCAGCCGGTGTTGTTCGCGGTGATGGCATCGCTAGCAGCACAGTGGAAGGCACTGGGAATTCAGCCCGACGCCGTCATGGGCCATTCGCAGGGCGAAATCGTAGCCGCCTACGTCGCGGGCGCCCTGTCGTTGCGAGACGCCGCGAGGGTGGTCGCCCTGCGCAGCAAGGCGGTCAGCGCAATCGCGGGAACAGGCGGCATGGTCTCGATCTTGTTGCCCGTCGATCGGGTGCTCGCGCTCATCGAACCATGGGCTCAGTCGATTTCCCTTGCCGCCCAGAACGGTCCGTCCTCTACGGTTGTCACCGGCAGCGCGGCGGCATTGGACGAGCTGATGGCGCGCTGCGAACAGGATAACCTGCCGGCCAACAGGATTCCCGTCGATTACGCCTCCCACTCCGCTCATATCGAAGAGTTGCGCGAGACACTGCGGGCTTCGCTTTCGGGACTCCGGCCCCAATCAAGCGAAGTCGCGTTCATCTCCACGGTCACCGGCGCAGAGCTTGACACGTCGATTCTCGACGGCGACTACTGGTACGCCAATCTCCGCCAACCGGTGTTGTTCGAACAGGCGATCCGATGGTCGTACGAACACGGCTACCGCGCCTTCATCGAATCCAGTCCACATCCGTTGTTGACCGCTGGTGTCCAGGAGTCACTGGAGGACTACGGCGACGATCACAGTGCGGTAGGGACACTTCGACGCAACGACGGCGGCATGCGCCGCTTCTTGCTGTCGGCCGCCGAGGTGCACGTACGGGCGAAATCGTCCAGCTGGGACAGCATGTTCGACGACACCGGAGCGCGTCGCATCGAATTACCCACCTATGCCTTTGAGCGCAAACGCTACTGGATGGAGCTCGGGGCGGCCTTTGTCGACGCGAGCAGTCTCGGTGTAAACGCGGCGGAGCATCCACTACTCGGTGCAATTGTGGCCCAGGCGGATTCAGATGAGATTATTTTCACCGGCCGATTGTCGCTTGCGTCCCATCCGTGGCTGGCCGACCACAAGGTACACGGCGTTGTTCTGGTGCCCGGCGCGGCCATGGTGGAGCTCGCACTGTTCGCGGGCGACCGTGCGGGCTGTGCTCGGGTGGACCAACTCGTCCTGCACACCCCGTTGATCGTCGGGGAGCACGGTGGCGTAGCAGTGCAGGTGGTCGTCGGGGCGTGGCGCCAAACCGGGGACCGGCGGGTGCGCATCTATTCGCGGGTAGACGATGGTGCGGACCGGGCGTGGACACAGCATGCCGAAGGTGTACTCGCCTCGGCCCAAGATTTCACCGCCACGGAGGAATTCGACCAATGGCCGCCGGCGGGCGCAGAACCGATCGACGTTTCTGACGCATACCCGCAACTGGCAACGCGCGGATACGAATATGGTCCGGCATTCCGGGGCCTGCGCGCAGTGTGGCGTCACGGTGCCGAGGTGTTCGTAGAAGCGGCCTTGCCAGAGCAGGTGAAGGCGGACGCGGGTCGCTTCATGCTGCATCCGGCGCTACTTGACGCGATCCTGCACGGCATCGCCGCCGGAGGCATCCTCGCAGAATCGGAACTGACCAGGTTACCGTTCGAGTGGGAAGGCTTATCACTGCACGCTGTCGGCGCGAGCCGGCTTAGGGCCCGCATCACGCTCGTCGGCGACGATACTCTTGCGATCTCTCTGCTGGACGGCTGCGGGACACCGATTGGCGGTATCGAGTCACTTGCCCTGCTGGGGATTCCACCCAACCGATTGTCAATGAGCGACCTTGCCGAAGACGCCGTGTACGCACTGGATTGGGTCACTCTCTCGCCATCCGACCACGGCGCAAGCAACATGGCTACTGACGATATAACCGTATTCCGTTGCCCAACAACGATTACGGAATGCGAAGCGCTGCCAGACGCCACGGCACGAACGCTGAAGCATGTGCTCGACCTGGTACAGGATTGGCTATCGAGCGACTCTCACGACGACGACTCGCGCCTGGCGGTCCTCACGCACGGGGCGATCGCGGTCGAGTCGTCTGAAGACGTCACCGATCTCGGCCAAGCGGCAGTGTGGGGATTGTTGCGGAGCGCACAGAACGAGAACCCGGGCCGCATCTTGTTGGCGGACGTCGACGACTGGGCTAGTGCCGATGTTGCAGTCGCCGAAATGGCCGACCGCCACGAATCCCAACTCGCGTTCCGCAACGGAGTGTGCTTCGCTCCCAGATTAGTGCGCACTGAGCGAATCGACGGCGCTGACCTTGTCGAGACAGGCGCCTGGCGGCTTGCCACCCTGGGGGGCGGAACGCTGGACTCGCGGAACTTTGCCCTGCGCCCGTGGTCCGAAACCACGCGTCCCCTCGGCCCAGGCGAGGTGCGATTGGGTCTGCGCTCCAGCGGAGTCAACTTTCACGATGTCTTGACCGCGCTGGGGGACCCCTCCGACTACGACGTGGGCGTAGAAGGTTCGGGTGTCGTTCTCGAGGTGGCCGACGATGTCACGGAGTTCGCGCCAGGTGACCGTGTGATGGGCCAGTTCTTCGGCGTGGGACCTGTTGTCGTGGTGGATCATCGGAGAATCGCGTGCTTCCCCTCGGGGTGGTCCTACGCGCAAGCAGCGACGGTGCCGGCAGTCTTTCTCACCGCGTACTACGTGTTGGCACACGGTGCGCGCGTCAGGGCGGGCGAGCGGGTGTTGGTGCACGCCGCCACAGGCGGCGTCGGCATGGCTGCGGTGCAGTTGGCCAAGCACTGGGGACTCGACGTGTATGCGACGGCCAGCCCGGGCAAATGGGAAGTCCTGCGCGGCATGGGACTCGATGACAGCCATATCGCCAATTCACGCACGCTCGAATTCGAGCAGAAGTTCTTGGCCGTAACCGGCGGGGCGGGTATGGACGTCGTCATCGATTGCCTGAAAGAGGAGTTCGTCGATGCGTCGCTGCGGCTTCTACCGCGTGGCGGGCGGTTCATCGAGCTGGGCAAAGCAGACATTAGAAACGCGGAGGAGGTGGCGACGCGGTATCAAGGTGTTCAGTATCGGGCGTTCGATCTCCTCGCGGACGTCGAGCTGGACCCGATGAACGAAATACTCGGCAAGCTGGTACAACTCTTTGAGACGGGCGAGCTGCGTCCGCTTCCCCTGCGTTCGTGGGACATCAGGCAGGCATCGGAGACCTATCGATTCCTGAGCCGTGCGCGTCACATCGGCAAGCTGGTGTTCGCCGTGCCCACGCCGCTCGATCCCGAAGGCACGGTACTGATCACGGGTGGTACGGGTGTGCTCGGCACGCTACTCGCCCGGCATCTGGTTACTCGTCATGGCGTGCGGAACCTGTTGCTCGTGAGCCGAAAGGGCCGCGCGGCGGAGAACGCTGCCTCGATCGAATCGGAGCTGACCGAGCTCGGTGCTTCGGTACGGATCGAATCGTGCGATGTGGCGGACCGCGATTCGCTGCAGGATCTCTTGGCACGGATACCGGCGGAGCATCCGTTGACGGCCGTCATCCACGCCGCAGGAGTGCTCGATGACGCCTTGCTCGCGGCACAGACGCCACATCACCTCGACGCGGTGCTGCGTCCGAAAGTCGATGCGGCTTGGAACCTGCACGAACTGACCTCGTCTGCTGACCTGTCGGCGTTTGTCTTGTTTTCTTCGGCAGCCGGTCTCCTCGGCTCTCCTGGTCAGGCCAACTACGCGGCCGCCAATGCATTCCTCGACGGGCTCGCACAGCATCGTAGGCAGCAGGGACTGCCCGCCGTCTCCATGGCGTGGGGATGGTGGGCGCAGGCGACCGGGATGACAGGGCATCTCGACGAGCGCGATCGCGCGCGCATGAGACGCAGCGGCTATATCCCGATGTCGTCCGCGGACGGTCTGGCGCTCTTCGACGCGGCGCTCCGGCAAGCACGGTCGTTTGTCATCCCTGCACAGTTCGACCTCGCCACCATCCGATCCCATTCAGCGCCCGCGGGCCTGCCACCAATGTTCCGTGGGTTGATCCGGGCGACACGGCGTGCAGCCGAATCGGCCGCGGAAGCCGAGCCCTCTTCCGATCTTCGAGATCGGCTCGCGGCTCTGAGCACGTCCGAACGGGAACGCGAACTGGTCGACATCGTCCGGTCGAACGCGGCCGCGGTGCTTGGGCATGACAGCGTCGACGCCCTCGGCGCGGACCAGGAGTTCAAGGAGCTGGGCTTCGATTCGCTGGGTGCGGTCGAGTTTCGTAATCGGCTCAAGTCGGCGACCGCTTTGAAGTTGCCCACCACCGCCGTCTTCGATCATCCGACACCGACAGCGCTGGCCCGGTATCTGGCGTGTGCGCTCGACACCAACGGGGACTCCGCGCATGGGGGAGAGGAAACCGAGCGGGTCGAACAGGATTACTGGCCGTTGACGGCCTATCAGCGCGATATCGTCGCGGTTGGTGCACGCTATCCGGACCTCCCGATCGCACAGGTGGTCAGCCACGCCCGGCTCGATGGCAGGGTGAATCTGGAGCGGATGCGCGAGTGCGTGCGTCGGGCGTACCTGCGGCACGACGCGCTGCGATTGCGTTTCGAGTTTCGCGACGGCGTGTTCGTCCAGCACGTCGGGACCGAATCCCCCGAGCTCGAAGTCGTCGACTTCACCGCAGAGCCGGATCCTGCGGCAGCGTGCAAGCGCTGGCTCGACGGGGCACGTGAGCAGGTGCTTCCCCACGAGGGGCCGCTGACACGTGCCGCTGTCCTCGTTGATCGGCCTGATTCTTTCGTGGTGTACGCGTGTTTCCACCACGCCGTCGGGGACGCGTGGGGTGTCAACGTCGCGATGAGCCAAGTGATGACGGAATACCTGTCGGACACCGACGTCAGCGTTGACGCCGACGTCGAGATGCCCAGCTACGTGGACTTCGTACGCGCAGAGGGTGAATATCGCGCTTCGCCACAGTGGGCGGCCGATCGCAAGTACTTCGTTGAGAAGTACCGCGACGTTGAACCGGCATTGTTCCGACGCGGCGGGCCGATACGGACTCGCCGTCGGCGACACCACTCAATGCACGTGAATCCGGATACTGCCCAACGCATTCGAGACACGGGTCGATCAATCTTTGCGTTCTCTGCTGCCGGCATTGGCGAGTACTTGGGGCGAGTTAATCGCGGTAGGGACATCGTGATCGGCGTTCCGTTCCTGAACCGGTCATCGGAAGCCGAACTAAGCATGGTCGGCTGCATGACAAACATGCTGCCGCTACGAATTCCGCGTGAGCCTGAGTTGTCCATGGCCGAACTCGCCGATCGAATCAGCGCGGAGGTATGGGAACTGCAGGCCAGACAGCGGTACGCGTATGGAGACATCGCCACAGCGTTGCAGAACGATGCTGACACGCCGTTGTTCGATGTCACCTACTCGTATCTCGCCATTCCTCACAACGAACAAGCAGAGTCGGTCTGGAAGGACGTCAGCGTACTTGCGTCAGGGTATTCACTCGATACGGTCAACATCGTCGTTCGTGACTTCGAACTGGACGGCTCGCTCGAAGTGGACCTGTTCTACGCAGACGATGTCTTCGACGCCAACTACCCGTTCACCGAGGCTCTGCGTCACGTATTGACTTTGATGAGCGGAGCGCTGGACGCCCCCGAGACGCCACTCGGTGACATCGAAATGCTGTCAGCCTCGGATCGATCCCAGCTGGACACGTTCGCCTACGGGGGGTCGATCAATGCTTGACATTGGTGTTGCGCAGGACGTGAGGATCGATCGGCTGGCCGAGGGTGTGCCCGGTGAGCGGCCCGCGGTGGTGTCGGCGGTCGGGACGCTCAGCTATGCGGAGTTCGACACGGCGATCAATCACGTGGCAAATATTCTGCATTCCAAGGGAATCGGGCGCGACGAGTGTGTGGGCGTAATCGCGCCCCGCTCGCACGAGTTGCTCGTCGCGATCCATGGAATCTTGCGCGCCGGCGCCGCGTACGTACCAATCGACCCGGGTTATCCGGTGATGCGGATTCGCGCAATCGTCGAAGACAGCGGTGCCCGGGTGATCGTGGCCGGAACCGAGTTCGCAGAACTTCTTGATGAACTCGGCGTTGATCGCGTCGAGCCGAGCATCGCCGTGGTGGCGGATCGGTTCGAGCCGGTCGCCTCGCCCGAGGATCTGGCGTACGTCATCTACACGTCGGGATCGACCGGCCGGCCCAAGGGTGTGATGGTCGAGCACCGGTCGGTGGTCAACCGGTTGCGTTGGATGCAGCGGAACTATCCACTCAACGCCGATGACGTGATTCTGCACAAGACGCCGGTGACGTTCGACGTCTCCGTATGGGAGTTGATGTGGTGGGCGATGGCTGGTGCGAGCGTCGCGGTGCTCGAGCCTGGTGGCCAGCGCGATCCACGCAAAATCATCGCTGCGGTCAAGCGGCATCGGGTGACGGTGATGCACTTCGTGCCGTCGATGCTCGGCCCATTCCTGGATCAACTCGAGGACAAACCTGATTCGATGCAATGCCTTTCGTCATTGCACACGGTGTTCTGCAGTGGGGAAGCCCTCACGCCGGCATTGGTCGAACGGTTCAACCGGGTATTCGGCGCCGTTGGCGTGCCGCGACTGGTGAACCTCTATGGGCCTACCGAGGCAACCGTGGACGTCAGCTTCTTCGATTGTCCCTCGGACGGGCACATCGATGCGGTCCCGATCGGAAGGCCGATCGACAATACGACATTGCTCGTTCTTGACGAGCGGGGAATCCGCTGTCCGGTGGGCGCGTCCGGAGAGCTCAACATCTGCGGTATAGGGCTGGCCCGCGGCTATCGGGGTCGTGATGATTTGACCGCTGCCGCCTTCGTCGCCGATGATCGCGTTCCCGGCGGTCGGCGTTACCGAACGGGCGACCTTGCGCGCTGGCGGGCGGACGGCAACCTGGAATTTCTGGGCCGCATCGACGATGAAGTCAAGGTGCGAGGCAATCGAGTGAGCCTTGGCGAGATCCAAGCCGTGATGGAGTCGTGCCCAGGTGTCCGATCGGCGGTGGTGATAGCAGAGCCCTCGGACACCCACGGCACCCACCTGATCGGATACTTCGTCGGGAAGTCCGTATCCGTCGACCAACTCAACGGCCACCTCGAACGGCAACTTCCGGCCTATATGGTTCCCACGAGCTACGTCGAGTTGGAAACGTTCCCCCTCACAGGGAGCGGCAAGGTGGATCGTCGGGCGCTGCCCATGCCCGGTGCGCCGGATCGATCGGATGTCGCTCCCAGTACCGCGGTCGAGGCGGCGCTGGGCGACGTATTCGCTTCGGTTCTCGGCGTGGATTCCGTTGGGGTGCATGATAATTTCTTCACCATCGGCGGAGATTCAATGCTTGCCCTCGCGATTCGTAGCGAGGCGGAGAAGCGTGGACTCGCCTTCGATATCGAGGATCTGTTCGCCAGGCCAACGGTTGCCGAACTGGCCAATTCGACGTCATGGCGGGCTCCGGAGCCAACTGGTGTAACCGACGCATTCGAGTTGGTACCACTCGTCGACCGCGCGACACTGCACGAGGCCGAGGATGCGTTCCCCGCGACGACATTGCAGCTTGGCATGCTGTTCCACAGCGCTAGGCGTACCGAATCGACGATGTACAAGGACGTCTTTCGCTATCGCGTGGCGATGCCGTGGCACGAAGACGCGTTCACCGATGCATTCGATCGGCTGGTCGCGCGCCATCCCGCGCTGCGCTCCGCGTTCGACCTGACCGAATATTCGGTGCCGATGCAGGTTGTCGGGCCACAGGTGCCTCGAGCGTTCGACGTCGTGACCGGAGCCGACGACGCGATCATCTGGGATTACATAGCGGCCAGGCACTCCCACCGCTACGTCGTCGAGAGCGCTCCGCTCTACAGCCTGCGTGCGTTCGTCCGGGACGAGGGTGTGGATCTGGTTTTCGCGTTTCACCATGCGATTCTGGACGGCTGGAGCGTAGCCAACCTGATACGCGAACTGATCCAGGACTATCTGTCCCGGCTGGGCACCGACGTACCGCAGGTCGACACCGATGTCCAGCCGGCGACCATCCTCGCCGAGCATGTCCGCCTGGAGCGGGAGGCACTCCGAGATCCCGCCGCGCGGGAATTCTGGCTTCGTGCCTTGGCAGGATCTCGCACGACGACGCTGGAGTCCGACGTCGTCCGTGAACGGTCGGCAGCTGCCGATCCGGTTACGACCGTTCTGATCCCGCAGCAGCTGCAGGATGCAGCCGAGCAACTTGTGAAGTCACACGGACCGCCGATGAAATCGCTGCTGCTCACCACGCATTGCGTTACCTTGCAACGACTCTCGGGTGAGTCAGAAATCACCACTGGACTGGTTACCCACGGACGCCCAGGAAGGGCCGGAGCCGAAGTAGCTGCCGGGCTCTTCCTCAATACCATCCCGATCGTGCTCGACGACGGCCACGCAACCTGGCTAAGCGCTATCGAACACATTGCCCAATTCGAGCGCGCGAGTCATCGCTATCAGCGCTACCCGTTGCAGGCCATGCAATCCGATGCGGGCCGGCAACTAGTCGACACGGCGTTCAACTACGTCAACTACCACCCACTCAGTGAGCTGGCCAGCATCGCCGGGATCGAACTCCTCGACATCGAAGTGCATGAACAAACCAACTTCGCCCTGCTCGCGACCGTCGGCATCGACCCGCGCACCAAGCGGATGTTCCTGCTTGTCAATGGCGACCCTCAGCGCGTCACCGCGATGCAGACACACGAATACACAAACACATTCATGCGTGTACTGGAGGATATTACGCGCTCCCCCGACCAATCCACCGATCTTGACGGCGACCAGCCGGTCACCTCGCATAGCCCGGTGGAAGCGGAGCTCGTTAACTTGTTCGCATCGGTGCTCGACGTGGATTCTGTTGGTGTACACGACAATTTCTTCGCCATCGGAGGCGACTCCATCCTTGCGCTCGTCCTACGTAGCAAGGCGGAGAAGCGTGGTATCAGTTTCGATATCGACGACCTGTTCGCCAGGCCCACCGTCGCCGACCTGGTTGAGTCGACGTCACGCCCAGCGTCAGAGCAGCAAGGCGTCACCGAGCCCTTCGCATTGGTGCCGCTGATCGACCGCGCAGCGCTAGACGGGGCCGAAGATGCGTTTCCTGCGACGATGTTGCAACTGGGCATGCTGTTCCACAGCATCGAGCGTGCCGAATCGGCGATGTACAAGGACGTCTTTTACTACAGCGTCGCGATGCCGTGGCGCGAAGACGAGTTCACCGACGCGTTCGATGCCCTGGTCGGACGGCATCCCGCGCTCCGGTCGTCGTTCGAACTGACTCGGCATTCGGTTCCGGTACAGGTTGTCAGCCCGCGGGTGCCGCGAGCCTTTGACGTCGTGGCGGGGGCCGACGATGCAGATGTCGCGGGCTATGTGACCGCACGGCACACGCAGCGCTACGACCTCGACCGCGCTCCTCTCTACAGCCTGCGTGCGTTCGTCCGGGACGAGGGTGTGGATCTGGTTTTCGCGTTTCACCATGCGATTCTGGACGGCTGGAGCGTAGCGAACTTGATACGTGAGTTGGTGCAGGACTATGCGTTCCGGCTGGGCATCGACGTGCCGCCGGTCGACACCGAGGCCCACTCGGCGACGATGCTTGCCGAGCATGCCCGTCTCGAGAGGGAGGCACTCGAAAGCGCCGCCACACAGGAATTCTGGCGTACTGCAGTGGCGGGATCCCACGCGACGTCTCTGGAATCCTGTGTCGCCCACGAACCACCGCCGACCGCAGATGCGAACGCGACGGTTCTCATCCCTGAGTGGCTACAGGATGCGGCTCGACAACTCGCGGCGTCTCGCGGGCTATCGATGAAGTCGCTGCTGCTCGGCGTCCATTGCCTGACCCTGCGAAGGGCCTCGGGTGACGTGGACGTCACCAGCGGACTGGTCACCCACGGCCGCCCCGGTCGGGCCGGCGCCGAAGTGGCCGCCGGACTGTTCCTCAATACGATCCCGGTACGGCTCGGCGACGGTCACGCGACCTGGCTCGATGCGGTGGAACACCTCGCGCAATTCGAACGCGCGAGCCATCGCCATCGACGATATCCATTGCAGGCCATGCAATCCGATGCGGGCCGCCCGCTCTTCAATGCGGTGTTCGACTACCTCAACTACCACGTGTTCGGGGCACCGGCCGGTGACATCGGGATCGAACTGCTCGAATTCGATGCGCACGAGCAGACGAACTTTGCGCTGTGGGTGACCGCCGCGGTGCATCCGCGGACCGGACGGCTTTCACTGCGGGTGAGTGGCGATCCAGCGGTGCTGACAGCCCAGCAGGCAAGCGGGTACGCGAACTCGTTCATAAGGGTGCTGGCGGCCATCGTGCGCACACCGGACGGCGCGATCGACCTTGCCGCCGATGAGTTGTCAGCACGCGACGTCATTCAACTCGTCTCCGAGCACGCGGCGGCCAACCCCCTTGCAACCGCCGTAGTCACTGACGACGCCAACTGGACGTACGCCGAATTGGATCACGGTGCCGATCGAATCGCCGCCGACTTGTTGGCCTCGGGCATGCCACCGGGAGCGCGGGTAGGTGTGATGCTTGATCGCTCTGCCGAATTGATCGCGACCGTCCTCGGCGTGCTGAAGGCCGGCGCGGCGGTCGTGCCGTTGGACGTCAGCTACCCGCGTGAGCGGATCGACTTGATGATCGATCGTGCCCGTCCGTTCCGCGTCATCTCCGACATGTCTGAGGTTCGGGCTCTGCTCGACGAACCGGCGACAGCGACGCTGCCGGTGATCGACCCCGAGAGTGCGGCATACGTGTTGTTCACGTCTGGCTCGACCGGCGAACCCAAAGGCGTCGCGATGCCGCACAGGGCCCTCCACAATGTCATCGCATGGCAGAACCGGTGCCTCTCAGGTGCCGTCGGCGGTACGACGCTCCAGTTCTTCCCGCTGTCTTTCGACGTCTCGTTCCAGGAAGTCTTCTCGACGCTGTGCGGCGGTGGCACGCTGCGGTTGGTTACCGGGTCGCAGCGCAGGGATCTGCGGGCGCTGGTGCAGCTCGTCGCCAAGGAACGGATCGAACGCGTATTTCTGACTTGTGTTGCGTTACAGGCATTCGCCGAGGCGGCGTGCGTCACCCGAACGCGTTTGGACTCGCTGGGCGTTGTGATCAATGTGGGCGAGCAGCTGAGGATTACCCCGGAGATCCGCCGACTGTGCGCGGAGCACCCGCGTCTCGTCCTGGAAAACCAGTACGGCCCAACTGAAACACATGAGGTGACCAGCTACACCTTGACCGGTTCGCCGGAGGACTTTCCCACGCTTCCACCCATCGGCATCGCGATCGACGGCGCAACGGTCAGGCTGCTCGGCGCAGACCTGCGTCAGGTTCCGACCGGAACGAAAGGCGAGATCTACATCGGGGGCCGCTGCCTCGCGCTCGGTTACGAGGGCAGGCCCGACCTCACCGCCGAGCGGTTCGTCATGATCGGCGAGCCTGGCGAGAGGATGTACCGCACCGGTGATCTGGGCGTCCAACTACCCACCGGCGACTTGGTCTATCTCGGGCGGGCCGACACCCAGGTGAAGGTGCGCGGATTCCGTGTCGAGTGTGCGGAGATCGAACTCGCTTTGATGAATCTGAACGACAAAGCGATCCGGGCTGCGGCCGTCGTGGCGCACAACCTCCCGTCGCAGGACTCCGTGCTCGTCGCCTATCTGGTCGGAGACAGCGAAGCAGCCGACCTCGCAGCGATCCGAGTCTGCTTACAAGCGGTACTGCCCGCTTACATGATGCCCGCGCATTTCCGGTGGCTCGACGGGTTCCCACTCACGCCCAGCGGCAAGCGAGACGACAAGGCGCTGCGAGAGCTGCCGTTGTCGACCGCCGGTGCGCCACCAGCGGGCACCACACCGAGCACCACATACGAGCGAGCCGTCGCTGACATCATGGCGGAGTTCGCGGGTAGCGGGAGATTCACGGCAGATACCAACTTCTTCGACGCCGGAGGCACGTCGATCGGCGCCATGCGGGTGGTGATGGCGATCGCACGAACGTGGGGCGTTGAGATCCCGCTCGATGCGTTCGTCGCCGACCCCACCCCTGCGCATATCGCAAGCCTGATATCAGCCGACGGACAAAGGCAGCCGTTCGATCCCGTTGTCGCCCTACACGCCTCGGGCGAACGCCCCCCGCTGTTCCTGGTCCACCCCATCGGCGGGAATGTCCTCTGCTATCTCGATCTCGTCAAGCACCTTCCGGTCGATCAGCCCGTCTACGCGTTGCAGGCGGCCGGCGCCGAGCCCGGCGCGACGCCTCTGCGCACGATGAGCGACCTGGCCGCCTCCTACATCGAAGCTATTCGTCGTGTTCGGCCCCACGGGCCATACCACATCGGCGGATGGTCCTTCGGCGGCTACGTCGCCGTTGAGATGGCGCGGCAACTGGATGACGAAGAACTGGCGCAACTAATCGTGCTGGACACGACCGCGCTCGGTGATGGCCCTCGTGCCATGGTTACTGAAAGCGAGTTGGTCACATGGTTCTTCGGAGAACTGCTGCTGGAGTCGCACGGCATGAAGGCAGCAGAGTTGACGCTTCCACCCAGCACGACGGACCGTGAGACATTGTTCGACTCAACACTCCGCTGTGCGATCGAGACGGGAATCGTTCCCCCCGACGGTTCGCCACAGTTGATCAGACGGCTCTACGAGATATTCCGCGCCAACTACGACGCAACGCTGAACTATCACCACGAACCGTTGGACCGTGCCATCACGCTGCTGAGGTCAAGTGAAGAACTTCCAGCGGAATTGGCAGGACCGCATCGCGCTGTAGGGAGCATGTTCGACAGCCCGACAAATGGGTGGGAGCGATTGACGCCGCGCAGCCTGAGGGTGATCGCGGTTTCGGGCCACCACTTGTCGATGATGTCG
>Ga0164306_10000053_pt1 | contig 42532 bp, 40 predicted proteins | sample Whisoiple_242_MG_FD_110213 | JGI IMG/M metagenome (GOLD analysis project Ga0164306, IMG submission 110213) | Soil microbial communities amended with fresh organic matter from upstate New York, USA - Whitman soil sample_242_MG | ecosystem: Environmental > Terrestrial > Soil > Unclassified >... | reverse complement strand
GCTTGATAACCTTCTCGGGCAGCTTGGGGCTGTGGCGCAGCTGGTAGCGCACCACACTGGCAGTGTGGGGGTCAGGGGTTCGAGTCCCCTCAGCTCCACCCAGCTCAGGACCGCAAGTCGACACGACTTGCGGTCCTTCTGCTTTCAGTGACGTGGCAGCACGCCCGAACGAGTCCGGAGAAGAGTCGCCGTGTTCGACAGGCTCCCCACGCTCGCGGTGATCTTCGCGATCATCGCCGCCCTGATCCACGTGTTGTTCTTCGTCCTGGAATCGGTGATGTTCCGGCGACCGTTTGCGTGGCGGACGTTCGGCATCGCGTCCCAGCAGGACGCGGACACCACCCGCGACTGGGCGTTGAACCAGGGCTTCTACAACCTGTTCCTGGCGATCGGCGCGCTCGTCGGCGTGCTGCTGGCCGGCGCGGACAGCCCGACCACCGTTGCGGCGGGGGTCGGGATGGTGCTGGTGGCCACCGGCTCGATGCTCGGCGCTGCCGTCGTCCTGCTGGTCACCAAACCGAAGCTGCTCCGCGGCGTGCTGATCCAGGGTGTCGCGCCGCTGGTGACCATCGTCGCGATCCTCTTCGGCTGACAGTCAATTCGGTCTCAGAGGCGGCGCGGGGTGGGCCGCGAGAAGCCGCGGTGATCCGAGGGCTGCGGCGATATCGGGTGTTCAGGCGGTTTGGGCCCATCTCGAGGTGGTTTCCGGGCGGAAGTATCTGAAGTCGTGACCCCCTGACACGGTGTTCTACGCAGTGTCGGACTAAGCTCAACTCCGTCGCGGTCCGGCCGTGACACCTGCGTGCGCCGACCCGCTGGAGGCCAACTTTGACCGCCGTCGCTCCCCGTCCTGTGGTGACTCGGCCCTACCCGGTCCAGCGCGCGCCGCGCGGGGCGAAATTCCTGCAGTATCTGCACACCACGGACCCCAAGGTCCTTGGCGTCATGTACATCGCCACCTCGTTCACGTGGTTCATGATCGGCGGCCTGATGGCGCTGTTCATGCGGGCCGAACTGGCGCAGCCGGGTATGCAGTTCCTCGCCCCCGAGCAGTACAACCAGCTGTTCACCATGCACGGCACGATCATGCTGCTGTTCTATGCGACCGCCGTGGTGTTCGGTTTCGCCAACTTCGTGCTACCGCTGCAGATCGGAGCGCCGGACGTCGCGTTCCCGCGGCTGAACGCCTTCTCCTACTGGCTGTACTTCTTCGGCGCCATCATCTCCACCTCCGGCTTCTTCACCCCGAACGGTGCCGCGGCCTTCGGCTGGACCGCCTACCCGCCGCTGTCCAGCGTCGAGCATTCGCCCGGAGTGGGCGGTGACCTGTGGATCATGGGTCTGGCAGTGTCCGGCCTCGGCACCATCCTGGGCGGCGTCAACATGATCACCACGGTGATCTGCATGCGCGCCCCCGGCATGACGATGTGGCGGCTACCGATCTTCACCTGGGGCATCCTGGTGACCTCGGTGCTGATCCTGGTGGCGTTCCCGGTGTTGACGGCGGCGTTGATGGCGCTGGCCTCGGACAGACATTTCGGCTCACATGTCTTTGACCCGGCCAATGGCGGAGCCATCCTCTATCAACACCTCTTCTGGTTCTTCGGCCATCCCGAGGTGTACATCATCGCCTTGCCCTTCTTCGGGATCATTTCCGAGGTGTTCCCGGTCTTCTCCCGAAAACCCCTGTTCGGGTATCGAGGGATGATCTATGCCCTTTTGGCGATCGCGGCCTTGTCGGTGGCGGTGTGGGCGCACCACATGTTCGCCACCGGGGCGGTGCTGCTGCCGTTCTTCAGTTTCATGACGTTCCTGATCGCGATACCGACCGGGCTGAAGTTCTTCAACTGGATCGGCACCATGTGGAAGGGGCAGGTCAGTTTCGAGACCCCGATGCTGTTCGCCTGCGGGTTCCTGGTCACCTTCCTGTTCGGTGGGCTGACCGGCGTCATTCTGGCCGCGCCGGCCTTGGATTTCCACGTCTCGGATTCGTACTTCGTGGTCGCGCACTTCCACTACGTGCTGTTCGGCACCATCGTGTTCGCGACCTATGCCGGGATCTATTTCTGGTTCCCGAAGATGACCGGCCGGTTCCTGGACGAGAAGTTGGGGCAGCTGCATTTCTGGTCGACCTTCATCGGGTTCCACATGACGTTCCTGATCCAGCATTGGCTGGGGAACATCGGCATGCCGCGCCGGTACCCGGATTACTTACCGACGGACGGGTTCACCGTCTTCAACTCCATCTCCACGATCGGTGCCTTCGTCCTCGGCGCCTCCACGCTCCCGTTCATCTGGAACGTCATCAGATCGTGGCGGTACGGCGAGATCACCACCGCCGACGACCCGTGGGGTTATGGCAACTCGCTGGAGTGGGCGACCAGTTCGCCGCCGCCGCGGCACAACTTCACCTCGCTGCCCCGGATCCGCTCGGAGCGCCCGGCGTTCGAGCTGCACCATCCCTACATGATCGAGCGGATGCGCACCGAGGCGCACCCGCACCGCGACTGGAAGGCGCTGGACGAGGCAGAGGCGAGTTCGCACCTGAAGATCCCGGAGAACGAGGGCTCCGGCTCGTCGACCGCTCCGTTCGGAGGATGACCGACCGCTGCACCCGATTGGCCGCTTGATGTCGTCGGTGTTGATCACCGTGTCCGGCCCCGATCGTCCCGGGGTGACCGGTGGGCTCTTCACCTCGCTCGCCACCCACCGGGTCGAGGTGCTGGACATCGACCAGGCGGTCATCCGCGGGCAACTGACGCTCGGTGTGCTGGTCGGGACTCCGGAGGACCCGGACGGCCTGCGCAACGACGTCGAACTGGCGATGGGCGAGCTCGGGATGGATGTCCGGGTCGCGATCGACCAGCCGGGTGATGACCGGCGCCGCTTTCCCACCCACGCCGTCGTGGTGCTCGGCCGGCCGCTGCAGGCCGGGGCGATCGGTGAGCTGGCGCTCCGGTTCGGTGATCTCGGGGTCAACATCGAGGCGATCAAGCGTATTGCCGACTATCCGGTCACCGGACTCGAGTTGTCGGTTCGGGCGCCTGACGACGAGGCCCTGCGGGCGGCCGTTGTCGAGGTCGGAGCAGCTGCCGGCGTGGACATCGCGGTGGAGCGGGTCGGGATCGCGCGCCGGGCGAAGCGGTTGATCGTCTTCGACGTCGACTCCACGCTGATCACCGGCGAGGTGATCGAGATGCTCGCAGACCACACCGGCACCAGGGTGAAGGTCGAACACATCACGGCCGCCGCCATGCGCGGCGAACTCGACTTCGCCGAGTCGCTGCGCGCCAGGGTCGCCATGTTGGAGGGTCTGGACGCCGCCGTGCTGGACGAGGTCGGGGCGTCCCTGGAGCTCACCCCCGGTGCGCGCACGACGGTGCGCACCTTGAAGCGCCTGGGATTTCGGTGCGGCATCGTGTCCGGCGGTTTCACCCAGGTCACCCGGCATCTCGTCGACGAGCTGGACCTGGATTTCGTCGCTGCCAACACCCTCGAAGTGATCGACGGCCGACTCACCGGACGGGTGATCGGGGAGATCGTCGACCGCGCCGGCAAGGCCAGAGCGCTGGAGCGGTTCGCCGCGCAGTTCGGGGTCGGGCTCGAACAGACCGTCGCGGTCGGCGACGGGGCGAACGACATCGACATGCTGTCCGCAGCGGGCCTGGGTATCGCGTTCAACGCCAAGCCGGTGGTCGCGGGATTCGCCGACACGACCCTGAACCAGCCGTTCCTTGACCCGGTGCTGTTCATCCTGGGTATCTCCAGGGAGGAGATCGAGGAAGCGGACGCCGCCGACGGAACCCTGCGCCGGGTGCCCCTTGACTGACCTGCTGGCGCCGCTGCGGGAGCGGTACGCGCATTGGCTGCAACTGGATCCGCAGCAGGTGCTCGCGGACCGCGAAGAGGCGGCGGCCGACGTCCGGGCAATGCAGCTGGTGCTGCGGATGGAACGCGCCGATCCGCCGTCCTGGCATCGGGCGCTGGCCGCGGCAGCGACCGGTGCGGCGGCCATCTGTGTCGACCCGCGCACCGAGCCCGACGGTCCGTGGCACGACGCCATCCGCGACTACTGCCGCGGGCACATCCGCAAGGTCACCCGACGGGCCCGGGGTGCGCATTGGGTTGCGGCGCAGGAACTCCCGGGCATCACCGTCGACCTCGCCGGAACGCAGGTGCGGGCCTTTGTCCCCGGCCTGGTCAGCGAGCTGGACCCGCGGATCAGCCGGCTGCAGGTGGGCGGCACTGATGTTCCGCCGGACGATCCGCCGGCGACCGACACCCCGACCGGACCTGTGCTCACCGTCTCGCTGGCCGCCGCGTCACCGATGACGGTCGGAAAGGCCATGGCGCAGGCCGGCCATGCCGGGATGATCGCGGTGGCGTTGCTGTCCGCTGACGACCGTGAGTTGTTGGCGCGGTGGACGAACGCCGGTTGTCCCGCCGTCGCCCACCGGGCAACCGCTCAGCAGTGGGCCGAGCTTTCGGCCGAGGTCAGAGCGCAGGATCGGGCGTGGCGGGACGGGCGATTGCTCGCGGTCCGGGACGCCGGCTTTACCGAGGTCGACCCGGGGACCGTCACCGTCATCGCCAGGATCGGCTGACCCCGCAGGGGTGCCCTTGCAGCTGGGGGTCAGTCGCGCACCAGCCACAACACCCCGTAGGGATGCAGCCAGACGTTGCCATCGGGCCCGGGATGAATGTGGTTGCCGCTGAGCGAATCCCGCGCGCCGGTCAGCCCGAGGTCGTCGAGCCGGGATCCCGGGAACGGCCGCCAGCTGTCGGTGACGTTGAACAGCTCGAGCAGCGGACCGAGCGGATGCCGGCGCAGCACCGGCAGGATCCCGGGGTCGGAGAGTTCGGCGACCTCGGCCGCCACCGTGGACTCGAGGTGCGGCAGCGAGCGCCGGACGGCGATCAGGTGCTGGAGCCCGGCGAACACCCGGCCGGGCACCGACTGCAGGTCGTGGCGCTGGTCGGCACGCGCCCAGTCCATCCGTGGTCGGTGGGCCCACCGGTTGTCGTTCCCGTGACCCGGCTCGTCGGCCCAGTCCGGGTCGTTGACCATTGCGATCTCGTCGCCCATCCAGATCACCGGGATGCCGCCCCAGCCCATGATCACTGCGTGCGCCAGGAACAACCGGCCGACCACCAGATCCACCGACTCCGGCGAGACGATCGCCTCGAGGCCGGCCAGGCTCGCTGCCGATCCGCTGATCCTGCGGTCGCCGGTCTGCGGGTTGGCCTGGAAGACCAGTCCTCGGGCGGGTGAGCCGGGGTGGATGCCGGAGTAGTAGTCGGACAGGAACATCTGGTGGAAATAGCCGGACACCCCGACCGCCACCGCGTCGTCATTGTCGATGGCCCAGCCGATGTCGTCGTGGCAGCGGATGTAGGTCACCCAGGTGGTCGTGGAAGGCACCGGCGGGATCGCCCGCAGGGCGTGCGCCGCCAGGGTCGCCTCCCGGGTGGCGAGCATCGACCAGACCTGCACCATCAGGCTGTTGTGGTACGCGATGTCGCTGACCTTGCCGTGGTGGACGCCCTGGCCCAGGTAGTGCACAAGGTCCTGCGGGGCGACGATCGCCTCGGCCTTGAAAAGCACTGCCGGACAGGCGATCCGCGCAACGGCCCGGAGCGCCTGGGTGATTGCGTGCACCTCCGGCTGGTTCTGGCAGTTGGTGCCGAGCCGCTTCCAGACGAACGCGATCGCATCCAGCCGGAGGACCTCGACCCCGGCGTTGGCCAGGAACAGCACGATGTCGGCGTACTCGGCGAACACGTTGGGGTTCGACCAGTTGGTGTCCCACTGCCAGGTGTTGAAGGTGGTCCACACCCACCCGTCGAGCTCGTCGGAGTAGCTGAAGCTGCCAGGGGCGAAATCGGGGAACACCTCCGGCAGGGTCGCCTCGAAGCGGTCCGGCTCGGTGCGGTCGGGGTAGATGTAGAAGTAGTCCCGGTAGTGCGGGTCTCCGGCCCTGGCCTTCTGCGCCCAGGCGTGTTCCGCAGCGACGTGGTTCAGCACCAGGTCCATCACCAGGCTGATTCCATTGGCGCGCAGGTTTTTTGCCAACCTTCGCAGGTCGTCCATCGTACCGAGGTCGCTGCGGATCTGCCGGTAGTCGGCCACCGCGTAGCCGCCGTCGCTGTCGCCCTCCCGGGGTTGCAGCAGCGGCATCAGATGCAGATAGCCGACACCTAGCTCGTTGAGATAGTCGATCCGGTCGGAGATGCCGGCCAGGTCACCGGCGAATCGCTCGGCGTAGGCGGCGTAACCGAGCATCGACTCGTCCTGGAACCACGCCGGATCCAGCGTGCGGCGCAGATCCAGCCGGTGCAGGTCGGGCTCCCGGTCCCGGAAGGCCGCGGCCGCCTGCCGCACAAGTCGTAGTTCGAGATCCGCCACCGCAGCGGCGGAGTACACCACGGACAGCCCGTCGTGCAGGTCGTCCCACCAGCGGTCCAGGCGCAACCCGAACAGTTCCTGCTGGTGCTCCGGCAGGCCGGCCAGCACGGCGTCGGCAACAGCGTGCACGGTCGGCGGCGCGATTGGCATGGCGCGATTGTGCATCAGCGCTGGCCGGGGCGCGCTCCACAGCCGACGAGTTCGGATCAGCTGCATCCGGGGCTGCGACACAGGGGTCAAAGCCGTCGCAATCCGGCGACCCGGTGCGAGAGTGCAGGGGCAGAAGGTGACATCCTCAGCGCCAGAAGCTTCCGACGAGCAACGGTGCCGCACAGCTGCCGACGACCTGCGCCATCGACGACACGACGCTACCGAAGACCACCGGAAGGACACACGATGGCCGATAGGTTGCGCCGTCCGACGATGAACGATGTCGCCCGGGCGTCCGGGGTGAGTTTGAAGTCGGTGTCCCGGGTGATCAACGACGAGGTGGGCGCGTCACCGGAGACCCGGGAGAAGGTGTTGGCCGCCGCCGCGAAGCTCGGCTACCGGCGCAACGACGCCGCGCATGCACTGCGCCGCTCGGATGGCAGATCCGCGTCGATCGGGCTGGTGCTCGAGGACATCAGCAACCCGTTCGCCGCAGTGTTGAACCGCTCCGTCGAACGGGTCGCCGGGGAACAGGGCAGCCTGGTGCTGGCGGTGAGCACGAATGCCGACCCGGACCGGGAGGAATACCTGGTTGACCGGCTGTTGGCCAGGGCCGTCGATGCGTTGGTGATCATGTCCTGCCGTCGCGACCACGCTTTCCTGCAGCCGGAGATCGAGCGCGGGCTCCCGGTGATCTTCGTGGACCGGCCGCCGCGCCGGCTGGCCGCGCCGACCGTCCGGGTGGCCAACAGCAAGGGTGCGCACGATGCCACCGCGCACCTGATCGCGCACGGCCACCATCGGGTGGCGTTCCTCGGCGACCGGCCGCTGCTGTACACCGCGGACGAACGGCAACGCGGGTACACCAAGGCCATGCGAGAGGCCGGACTCGCCGTCGACCCCGATCTGCAGTGGCGTGGTCAGGCGGATCCGCTGCAGGCCGGCGCCGCGATAGCGGCCATGCTCGATCTGGCCGACCCGCCGACGGCGGTGTTCGCCGGCAACAACATGATCGCTGTCGGTGTGCTGGCGACGCTGCGGAGCCGCAACGCGCTGCGGAAAGTCGCCGTGGTCGGGTTCGACGACATGGATCTGGCCGCCGTCGTCGATCCACCGCTGACGGTGATCGACCAGGACCCGGAGAGCATCGGCCGGGTGGCGGCGCAGGAGGTGTTCGGCTGGTTGTCCGGGGCCGTACCAACCAGGGACGTGGTGGTACCGGTGCGGATGATCGAGCGCGGTTCCGGCGAGCTCGCCGGTCCGTTCGCTACTCGATCAGCCTGACTCCGGCCTCCCGCATCTGCTCGACGGCCGTCGTGGTGTCGCCCTCGCGCAGTTCCACGAACCTGGTCAGCGCCAGCGGCACGATCACCTGATAACCCAGTCGCACACCGTCGATGGCGGTGGACTTCACGCACCAGTCACCCGCCAGCCCGACGACGGTGATTGCCATGATGCCGTTCTCGTCCAGAATGGTGGACAGTTCGGTGTCCCGATTCTCCCCACTCGGCAGGTGTAGCACCGAGAACCCGCTGTAGCCGTCCTCCGGCCCGGAACCTTTGCGCACCACCGGTCCTTCCACCGGCACGCCCGGCAGTAGATCGGCGCCGGCCGAGTCGATCACGCAGTGCACCGGCCACAGGCCGCCGAAATCGGCGAAGTGTGGGGTCTCGTCGGGGTGCCAGTCCTGGGTGTAGACGACGAAGCCGCCGGCGGCCCGGGTGTCGCCGATCGCCGTCGCGATCGGCTCGATGATCTCCTCGGCGCCCCGCACGTACAACGACCCGCTCGGGTGGCCGAAGTCATGTTGCATGTCCACCACCACCAGCGCGTGATCGGCGGTGGTCGGAATGCCGGTCTCGGTCGTCATGACGCTCCCGTGCTCGATACCAGGGTGCTGGGGATGGCGACGTCGCCCGGAGAAATGGTCAGTCCCTCCCAGGGCAGGCCGACCATCGAGCGCCGCAGGTGCTCCCGTGAATCCTCCAGGGTGGGCAGCTCGTCGACCGGCCGGCCGCCGCGCATCAAGGGTGCCGGCAGCACACGATCGCCCGGCTCCGAGTCCGGGACGGGGCCGCCGACCACGTAGATCACCTCTTCGGTCGCCGTGCCGCTGGCCTTGTGCCGGCGCAGCGCCGACTTGCGTCCGCCGTGGGATTGCTTGTCGGTACTGCGCTTTTCCACCGGTCGGCCGTCGACGGCGACCAATTTGTAGACCATCCCGGCCGTCGGGGCGCCGGAGCCGGTGACCAGCGACGTTCCGACCCCGTAGACGTCCACCGGATCGGCGCGCAAGGCCGCGATCGCGTACTCGTCCAGGTCGCCGGACAGCACGATCTTCGTATCGACCGCGCCCAGCTCGTCCAGCTGCCGGCGGGCCGCCCTGGTCAACACGCCCAGATCTCCGGAATCGATGCGGATGGCGCCCAGTTCCGGGCCGGCCACCTTGACCGCGGTCGCGATGCCGGCGGTGATGTCGTAGGTGTCGACCAGCAGGGTGGTGCCGACACCGAGGCTCGCGACCTGCGAGGCGAAGGCGGCCTCCTCGGTGTCGTGCAGCAGGGTGAAGGCATGCGCCGCCGTCCCGGCTGTCGGAATCCCGTGCCGCGCACCGGCTTGCAGGTTCGACGTTGCGGTGAACCCGGCCAGGTAGGCCGCCCGGGAGGCGGCGACCGCGGACTCCTCGTGCGTCCGGCGGGTCCCCATCTCGATCAGCGGTCGATCACCGGCCGCCGACGACATCCGGGCGGCCGCAGAGGCAATCGCACAATCGTGGTTCAGGATCGACAACGCCAGGGTTTCCAGGACCACCGCGGAACCGAACGATCCCCGGACGCTGAGCACCGGTGAGCCGGGAAAGTACAGCTCGCCCTCGGGATATCCGTCGACGTCGCCGTCGAAGTGGTAGGCCGCAAGATAATCCATCGTCGCGCGGTCGAGAAAGGTTTCCAGATAGCCGAGTTCGTCATCGCCGAAGGTGAACTCAGTGATCGCGGTCAGCAGTCGACCGGTCCCGGCGACCACCCCGTACCGCCGGCCGGCCGGCAGCCGCCGGGCGAACACCTCGAAGTCGCAGGTCCGGTCGACGCTGCCGTCGGCGATCGCCGCCTGCAGCATGGTCAGCTCGTACCGGTCGGTGAACAGTCCGGTCGATGGTCCGGACAACGCAGAGGTCATGCACAGACCCTAAGCCCGGGCTTTCGGCATGGTGTTTCGCGGCAGGCTCCAGGAGTGTCAAAATGGGGTTGTGGTGGGCGAGGACGCGATGACGCGAACAGGGAGCACGTACGGCATGACGATGACGGCACCCGCACCCGAGAAGACCGAGGTCGTCGACCCGGTCACCGCCGCCGACGTCCCGTGGGTCACCATCGTCTGGAACGACCCGGTCAACCTGATGTCGTACGTGACCCTGGTGTTCCAGAAGCTGCTCGGTCACCCGAGGCCCAAGGCCGAGGCGCTGATGATGGATGTCCACCAGAAGGGCAGGGCCACGGTGTCCAACGGCCCGCGGGAGAAGATGGAGGCCGACGTGGCGAAGCTGCAGAGCGCAGGCCTGTGGGCGACGATGGCCCGGGACAGCTGACGAGTGCGTCCCTTTCGCCGTCGGTTCGGCAAGTTCGTCGGGTGGCTCGAACCGGCTGAGGCATCGCTGATCGCCGACCTGGTCGATCAGGTGCGGCAGTTGCTCGCGACCCGTCGCACCGAGTCCCCGGCCGACCCGCTGGCCGCGCTCACCGGGATGACTGTCGGCCCGTCCACCCCACCCACCGATCCGGCCGTGGCGCGTCTGCTCCCGGATTTCCACGCCGAGGACACCGAACTGTCGGCAGGGCTGCGGGTGCTGCACGAGCCCGACCTGATCGCCGAGAAGGACGCCGCTGCGGTGGCCCTGCTCGACTCGCTGCCGCGCGGCGGCGGCCAGGTCCGGCTCGACGAGGACAATGCCGGCGCCTGGATCGCGGCACTCAACGACGTCCGGCTGGCGCTGGGCGTGCGGCTGGAGATCACCGAGGACGACGAACTCCCGCCCGGGGCGCAGGATCCGCAGAGCGCGGAAGCCGCCATGTACGCCACCTACCGCTGGCTCTCCGCAGTGCAGGATTCGCTGGTCACCGCACTGCTGGATTGAGCCGAGCACGGCTGGTCCGAACCTCTCCGGATCGGGTAGCGGCCATGCACGGTGGCGTTCCGCCTCCCGGAACCTGGATAGTCTGAGCGGCGTGTTACGCATCCCCGCCGACATGGTTGACGCCATCGTCGCCCATGCCAGAGCCGACCACCCCGACGAGGCGTGCGGCATCATCGCCGGGCCCGCCGGGTCCGACACCCCCACGCGCATGGTGCCGATGACGAACGCCGAACGGTCGCCGACGTTCTATCGCTTCGATTCGCAGGAACAGCTCAAGCTGTATCGGCAGTTGGACGCCGCCGACGAGGAAGTGGTGGTGGTCTACCACTCGCACACCGCGACCGAGGCGTACCCGAGCCGGACCGACATCTCCTACGCGGGCGAGCCGCAGGCGCACTACGTCCTGGTCTCCACCCGCGAACCGGATTCCCACGAATTCCGCTCGTACCGCATCGTCGACGGGGTGGTGACCGAGGAGCCGGTGGAGATCGTCACACCCGGTGCCGACGCGGAAATCAATCCGGCGGCCGATGATGTTGCACCCGTCAGCCACAATTGAGTCGACGACCACTGCCGTGACCGCAACCGCCGGTCACCTGCCAACAGCCACGAGGAGTTCCACGATGAGCGTTTCGGTGTCCGTGCCGACGATCCTGCGACCGGTGACCAAAGGGGAGAAGTCGGTCTCCGCGGAGGGCAGCACGCTCGCCGAGGTGATCACCGACCTCGACAGCCGGTACTCCGGGATGGGCGACAAGCTGATCAAGAACGGCGCGCTGCACCGGTTCGTGAACATCTACGTCAACGACGAGGACGTCCGGTTCACCGGCGGCCTGGAGACCACGGTCGCCGAGGGCGACAACGTCACCATTCTTCCTGCCGTCGCCGGCGGTTCGGGCAGCTGAGCTCACGGTGGCCCGGTACGACAGCCTGATCGACGCGGTCGGCGGCACTCCGCTGGTCGGGTTGCCGCGGCTGTCGCCGTCCTCGTCGGTGCGGCTCTGGGCCAAACTCGAGGACCGGAACCCAACCGGTTCGATCAAGGATCGCCCGGCGTTGGCCATGGTCGCGCAGGCGGAGGCCGACGGGCTGCTCCGTCCGGGCTGCACCGTCATCGAGCCGACCAGCGGCAACACGGGCATCTCGCTGGCTATGGTGTGCCGGGTCAAGGGGTACCGGCTGATTTGCGTGATGCCGGAGAACACCTCGGAGGAACGCCGGCTGCTGCTGCGCGCTTACGGTGCCCAGATCATCTCCTCGCCGGCTGCCGGCGGCTCCAACGCCGCGGTCGCGATGGCCAAGGAGTTGGCCGCCGACCATCCGGACTGGGTGATGCTCTACCAGTACGGCAATCCGCAGAACGCGGGCGCCCATTACTCCACCACCGGCCCCGAACTGCTCGCCGACCTGCCGACGATCACCCATTTCGTCGCCGGGCTCGGTACGACGGGCACCTTGATGGGGGTCGGCCGCTACCTGCGGGAGAAGGTCCCGGACATCGCCATCGTCGCGGCCGAGCCGCGTTACGGCGAGCTGGTCTACGGGCTGCGAAACCTCGACGAGGGCTTCGTCCCGGAGCTGTACGACGCCTCCGTGCTGACCTCGCGGTTCTCCGTCGGCCCTGATGACGCGGTCCGCCGGACCAGGGAGCTACTGGAGGTCGAGGGCATCTTCGCCGGCATCTCCACCGGCGCCATCCTGCACGCCGCCCTCGGCATAGCCGCTCGCGCGGTCCGTGACGGGGTGGAAGCAGACATCGCCTTCGTCGTCTGCGACGGCGGCTGGAAGTACCTCTCGACCGGGGTGTACGAGGCCGGTGACGACGCCGCCGCGGCCCACGGGCTCGAGGGCCAACTCTGGGCCTGATCGAGTGGCGGTTCTGCAGGGAAAAACGGCTACCGGCCACCCGATTTCCCTGCACACGCGTCACTCGACCCGGCCGGCACGGGTGGACGGGCCGGCCCTGCACCCAGCTCAGCGCCTGTCATGCTGCGTCCATGACGGACCTCGCCCACCTCGACCCGGTGCTCGGCGCCTGCATTCTGACCTTCGACGGCCGGGTCGTGGAGTTGTTCAGCGAACGTGAGGGCACAGCGGGCCGGATGATCGTCGGACTGCTGCACGTCACGGTCGACGAACCCAATCGCAAGGGCCGGCGGCAGATCTCTTTCGCCACCGGTCCTGGACGGCGCGGCGGCGGCTTCACGATCTGGGCACTGGAGGAGCAGTGGCCGAACGTCGAACCGTTCGTCCGGGAGGTGCGTCACGCCACCGGCAGCTGATGGGACCGGGGACCCAGCACCCCGACCCAATGGGGGTTTACCCCGAGTCGGTTTCCATGCCTGATCGGTAGCCTTGATCACATGAGTACGCCGTCGCCCGACTCGTCACTGCCCTTCAAGTTCCCGCAGCCGAGTACGCCGCCGTCGTCGGCGTACGTGCCGCCCACCGGCTACGGGGTGTCGCCCAGCCCGGGATCGCCGCCGGCCAAGCGCGGTCGCTCGGGCGATCTCGCCCAGCGGGCCAAACCGGCTCTCATCACCATCGGTGTGCTGGCCGCCGTGATGATCATCATCCAGACGATCAACTGGGCGACCGACTATCGGCTCGACCAGTTCGGCATCGACCCACGGAGCTGGGAGGGCCTGCTGGGGGTGCTGTTCGCTCCGTTGCTGCACGGCTCGTGGGGCCACCTGTGGTCCAACCTGGTGCCGTTGGTGATCATGGGCGTGCTGATCATGCTCAGCGGGGTGCGGCAGTTCGTCGCCGTCACCGTGCTGGTCTGGCTGGTGTCCGGCCTCGGGGTCTGGTTGATCTCGCCGTCGAACACAACGACGGTCGGCGCGTCCGGCATCGTCTTCGGTTGGCTGGCTTTCCTGATCGTCCGTGGCATCTGGACCCGCACCTGGCAGCACATCCTGCTCGGGCTGGTGTTGCTGGTGCTGTACGGCAGCCTGTTCTGGACCGGCATCGTCAAGGTCGCGGCGGCCGACATCACCGGTGTGGTCACCGTTTCGTGGCAGGCCCACCTGTTCGGCGCCATCGGCGGCGTGCTCGCGGCCTTCCTGGTGGCCAAGGCCGACGGGCCACGACGCGCGGCCAATCGCGCGGCGATCGGCAGCTGACGCCCGGCCCCGGCCGGTAGCGTCCACAGGTGTGAACGCCCCGATCACCAACGCGACAGTTGAGAACATGCCGATCAGCGCAGCCGGCAACGATGCGCCGATCGGCATTTTCGACTCGGGAGTCGGCGGCCTGACCGTTGCCAGGGCGATCATCGATCAGCTCCCTGGCGAACGGGTGCGTTATGTCGGCGACACGGCCAACGGCCCGTACGGCCCACTGACCATTGCCGAGGTCCGCCGGCATGCCCTGGCGATCGGCGACCAGTTGGTCGACAGCGGCGTGAAAATGCTGGTCATCGCCTGCAACACCGCGTCCGCCGCCTGCCTGGCCGATGCCCGCGAACGGTATGACGTGCCGGTGGTCGAGGTCATCCGGCCGGCGGTCCGCCGGGCGGTTGCGGTGACCCGGACCGGTGACGTCGGGGTGATCGGGACGTCGGCCACCATCGAATCCGGCGCCTATCAGGACGCTTTCGACGCCGCCGCCGGCGTCAGGGTGCACGCGGTCGCCTGCCCGTCCTTCGTCGACTTCGTCGAGCGCGGGATCACCTCCGGGCGGCAGGTGATCGGACTTGCCCAGGCCTACCTGGCGCCGCTGCAGCGGACCGGCCTGGACACGCTGGTCCTGGGCTGCACGCACTACCCCCTGCTCACCGGCGCGTTGTCACTGGTGATGGGGGATCAGGTGACCCTCGTCTCGAGCGCGGACGAGACCGCCAAGGATGTCTACCGGCGGCTCACCGAGCTCGACCTGTTGGCGTCCGGCACCACTCCTTCTGCGCCGCACGAGTTCCTGGCCACCGGCGATCCGGAGCCGTTCGCCCGGCTCGGGCAACGGTTTCTCGGCCCGGAGATCAGCTCGGTGGCGGGCATGAGCGTGCCCGTCTGACGCGCTCCGTCCGAGGCGGGCACTAGCCTTCTGGACATGAACAGAGCTGACGGCAGGGCCGACGACGAGCTACGGCCAGTGCGATTCACCCGCGGTTTCCAGCAGCACCCGGCAGGGTCCGTGCTGGTCGAGTTCGGCGGGACCAAGGTGTTGTGCGCGGCCTCGGTCACCACCGGAGTACCGCGGTGGCGCAAGGGTTCCGGCCTCGGCTGGCTGACCGCCGAGTACGCGATGCTGCCGTCGGCGACTCACGAACGCAGCGACCGGGAATCGGTCAAGGGCCGGGTCGGCGGCCGGACGCATGAGATCTCGCGGCTGATCGGCCGCTCGCTGCGTGCCTGCGTCGACCTGCGTGCGCTGGGTGAGAACACCATCGCGGTCGACTGCGATGTGCTGCAGGCCGACGGCGGTACCCGGACGGCCGCGATCACCGGGGCCTACGTCGCGCTGGCCGATGCCGTCTCCTACCTGCGGGAACGGGGACAACTGGCCGACCCGCAACCGTTGTCCTGCCAGATTGCCGCGGTCTCGGTCGGGGTGGTCGGCGGTCGGGTCCGGCTCGACCTGCCGTACGAGGAGGACGCCAGGGCGGAGGTGGACATGAACGTCGTCGCCACCGAGGTGGGCACCTTGGTCGAGGTACAGGGCACCGCCGAGGGTGCGACCTTCTCCCGCCGAACCCTGGACGCGATGATCGACTCGGCACTCGCCGGCATCCAGAACCTGGCAACGCTGCAGCTGGCGGCCCTGGCCGAACCGTTGCCGCCGCGGGCAGACGTGGCGATCACCGATGCCAAGCCGAGCAAGCCGCCGGCACCGCGTCAGCGCACCCAGGCGACCAAGTCGTGAGCCGGGTGCTGTTGGCGACCCGGAACGCCAAGAAGCTCGCCGAACTGCAACGGATCCTGGGAGAGCAGGTGCAGGTGCTCGGCCTGGGCGATGTGACCGAGTTCGAGGAGGAACCGGAGACCGGTGCGACGTTCGAGGAGAACGCGGTGGCCAAGGCGGTGCAGGCCGCCAGGGAGACCGGCGAGGTCAGCTTGGCCGACGACTCCGGATTGACCGTCGACGCGCTCAACGGCATGCCCGGTGTGCTGTCGGCCCGCTGGTCGGGCACCCACGGCAACGACCCGGCGAACACCGCGCTGCTGCTGGCCCAGCTCGGTGACGTGCCCGACGAGCGGCGGGGCGCGGCCTTCGTCTGCGCGCTGGCCCTCGCTGTACCGGGGGCGGAGGTCCGGGTGATCCGCGGCGAATGGAGCGGCCGGATCGTCCGGGAACCGGTCGGCAGCAACGGGTTCGGCTACGACCCGGTGTTCGTCCCGGTGGAGAGCGACACAGCCGGCGACGGCCGGACGTCGGCCGAACTCAGCCCGGCGGAGAAGGACGTACTGTCGCATCGTGGCCGAGCGCTGGCCGCGATGCTGCCGGAACTGACCGCAGTGTTGGAAAAGCGGGGCTGACCTTTCGGTCAGCCCCGCTGATCGGGAAGCTCGGGCGATCAGATCCGGGCGCGTCGTCGGCCCGCGGACCGGGCGATGATGGCCGCGCCGCTGGCGCCGACGAGGATCAGACCGAGGACCAGCAGCCAACCGGTGATGCCCCACACCACCATCTCCGGGCGGGCGAAGATCCGGTCGATCGAGGTGGCGACCCGGTCGGCACCGTCGTACCAGGCGATCGACCAGACGCCGGCCGCGGTCAGCAGCAGGCCGGGGACCAGCGTGGCCCACGGTGACCAGCCGTTGAGCAGGACGGCCGCGAAGATCAGCGCCGCACCCGTCGAGGTCCAGACGATGTCCCAGGTGGCGGGCTGGCCGCCGACATTGAGCATCACGTCGAAGATCCGGAAGCCGAATTCTCCGATCAGATAGAGGCCACCGCCGACCAGCAGTAGACCCAGAACAGCACTTACCAGGCCGGCGACGGCGCGTGACTTGGTCTGCTTCCCATTGGCCGGCGCGGTGGAACGCGCATCTTCGGCCGATGGCGGCGGGGCGATGTAGGTGGGGGAGGAGGCTCCGTCGTCATAGCTGCTGTAACCGCCGTAGGACGACGTGGAGAGCTCACCGGCCTTGGAGTCGGTGGGCAGCGGCTCGTAGGGGCTGCCGGTCCAGGTGGAGGACGACCCGGTCGAGGTGCTCGACGATCCGTACGGGCTGTTGGGTGAATCGTCCGAGAACGGCGTGGCCGCAGGGAATGACGACGAGGGCGAGACGGTGGTGACGCCGCCGGCGGAGTCCGCGACGTATCCCGCGTCCCGGTCGCTACCACCCGACGTGTTGGAGTTGTCCGGTCCGGTCATGATGTGGCCCCTCTGTCTACGACTTGGTGCCTCCACCTGCATGGTGGAGGCCTCCCTATCGTCCAACGCCTCGGCGACCCGGTGCGGGAGCGTGACCCCGCGTGTTGCAATCGAGACAATTGATGACGGTGTGACAGCTGTGGCCCCTGAGACGGTGAATGAACCGTTCAGACGCCGATCCTCGGCAGGTTCCAGCCCTGCCAGTGGCTGACGATCCGCAGCAGAAAGCACACCAGGAAACCGAGCGCCATCGACAACGCCCTGGACGCACCGAGCCGGCGGGCGAGAACCGTGGTCGCTGCCCCAGCGAGTGCCGCGACCGCGTAGATGTCCTCCTGCAGGATCGTCGGGACCCGGTTGAGCAGGATGTCGCGCACCACCCCGCCGCCGACCGCGGTGACCATGCCGAGCAGCGAGGCGATGAGCGGGTTCAGCTTGAAGTCGATGGCCTTGGTGGCGCCGACCACTGCGAACAACGCGAGTCCGGCGGCGTCGGACCACAGCAGCAGGATGTCAGGAAGCTGCTCGACGGTCTGGTGCAGCAGGAACACCAGGGCGGCCCCGGTGAAGGCAACGGTCGGGTACCAGGCGCCGCGGAGCGACGCGGGCGGGGTGTAACCGATCAACACGTCCCGGATGATGCCGCCGACCAGCGAGCTGACGAACCCGATCACCATGATGCCGAACAGGTCCAGGCCGACCGCGGCCGCGATCAGCGCACCCTCGACCGCGAACAGGAACGTCGCAGCCAGGTCTGCGGCGGTCAGCAGACGGCCCGCGGTGATGCGCACGCGCGGGACGCTACAGGTGAAACAGAGTGGGGCCGAAGGGAGTCGAACCCTCACTGGCACGGACCTAAACCGTGTGCCTCTGCCAATTGGGCTACGGCCCCGCCGGTCAGCTTGCCAGACCGAGGTCCTTGAGCACCCGCGCTACGTGACCGGTGGCCTTGACGTTGCGCCAGGCCTGTTCCAGCTTGCCGTCCGCGCCGACCACGAACGTCGACCGGATCACGCCCTGCACGGTCTTGCCGTACATCGTCTTCTCGCCGTAGGCACCGTAGGCGGTCATCGCCGTCCGGTCCGGGTCCGACAGCAGGGTGATGGTCAGATCTTCCTTGTCCCGGAACTGCGCGAGCTTCGCCGGCTTGTCCGGTGAGATGCCCAGAACGACGTACTCGCCGGAGTCCAGCGAGCTCTTGGCGCTGCTGAAATCGCAGGCCTCCGTCGTGCAGCCGGGGGTCATCGCGGCCGGGTAGAAGTAGACGATCACCGGCTTGCCGGCGAAGTCGGAGAGCGAGACGAGGTTGCCGTCGGCATCGGGCAGGGAGAAGGACGGGGCAATGTCGCCCACGTCAAGAGTTGGGGTCTGCATGCAGCTAGGGTAAACAGCCGCGGGCCGCGTCCGGTGCGGCCCTGCACCCGAGCACGGGGAGGCGCTGTGGCCCGCGACGCGGAAACCATCCAGGCAGAGATCGAGCGCGCGCGCGATTCGCTCGCCACCGCGGTCGACGAGCTGACCACGAGGGCGAATCCGAAACGGGTCGTCGAGCAGGGCAGGCGCACCGTGACGGCGACCCTGCAAGAGCCGAAGGTCAAGTATTCGCTGATCGCAGTGGGTGCCCTTGTGGTCGTGGTGATCATCCGGCGGCTGTTCCGCTAGTCACCCGCCAGCGCGTCGGCACCGCCAACTCACGCGGGTGCAACGTCGGCCCGGGTTACCCTGGGCGTTGGCCGGATTGGATCGGCTGCCGTGGTTCGGGGGGTATGCCCGCCCGCGGAGATACCTGTGAGGGCGGTAGAACCGATGATTGCTGCGCGGAAGAACGCGCCTTTGTCCGTGCTGTTGGCGATCGTGGCACTGCTGGCCCTCCTGGCCGGCTGCAGCAGCGGGTCGTTGGCGGTGACCACCGTGACCTCGACTGCAGGGCAGTCCGACGGTCAGCAGTCGACCAGCAGCGGTGAGTCCGCTTCCGAGTCCGAGTCGTCGTCCTCGTCGAGCGCGGCACCGTCCACCACGAAGGTGCTGCCGCCGGTCGCCACCGTCACCGGCACCCCGGCTTTCGGTGCCACCGATCTTTCCCCGGTCGAACCGCTCTCGTTCAAGGTCGACCAGGGCACCATCGACGACGTCACCCTTACCAACCCGGAGGGCAAGGTCGTCCTCGGGACGATCTCCGACGACAAGACCACCTGGACGGTCGGCGAGGTCCTCGGCTTCGGCAAGACCTACACCCTGGCCGGCACCGCCACCGGGACGGACGGCAAGCAGGTGCCGATCGCCGGTACCTACAGCACAGTCAGCTCGGACACCGAGACCAGGAACACGGTCAACCCGGCCGACGGCGCCGTCGTCGGTGTCGCCGCACCGATCAGCGTCAGCTTCGGCGCCGAACCCGAGGACCGCGCACTGATCGAGAAGAACGTCACGATCACCACCGTCCCCGAGGTCGAGGGTGCCTGGGCGTGGGTCAAGCACGACGACGGCCGATGGGCGATGGATTACCGGACCAAGGACTACTGGCCGGCCGGCACCCAGGTGCACGTCGACGCGAAGCTCTACGGCCTGAAACTGAACGACACCTCGTACGGCGCATCGGACCTCACCAGCGACTTCACCATCGGCCGCAACCAGGTGGTGTACGCCGACGTGAACTCGCACGACCTGGTCGTCAAGCAGGACGGCAACACCGTGGCCAGCTACCCGGCCTCGTTCGGTCGCGGCGGCGACAACGGCGACCCGGAGTTGGTCACCCGATCCGGGATCCACGTGGTGACCGACAAGGCCCCCGAATACCTGATGAACAACCCGCGGTACGGCTACACCAACAGCCTGCAGCGTTGGACCGTACGGATCAGCAACAACGGCGAATTCATCCACGCCAACCCGGACAGCGCCAGCGCCCAGGGCAACAGCAACGTCACCCACGGCTGCGTCAACCTGTCACTCACCGACGCCGAGGCCTACTACAACTCGGCCATGTGGGGCGACCCGGTCGAGGTCTACGGCACCAACGTCAACCTGAGCTCGATGGACGGCGACATCTACATCTGGGGCATGTCCTGGGACGACTGGAAGGCCATGTCCACCACCCCGTGAACCCATCCGTAGGGTGACGCCGTGACCAGCGACGTGCGGATCGTCGGCGCCGATGTGGTGGCCGAGCCGGGTGTGGTGCTGCGGGACGCGGAGATCGCCCTTTCCTCGCTGACCGGCCTGATCAGCTATCTCGGTCCCCGCCGGGGCCCGCTGGGCGCCGGTGACATCGACGGCACCGGCCGGGTCGCCGCGCCGGGATTGATCAACGGGCACACCCACGCCGGGATCAGCCTGCTGCGCGGGCACAGCGACGACGAGCCGTTGCAGCAGTGGTTGACCCACATCCGGGCCTTTGAGGTACGGATGACCAGGGCCGACATCAGGGCCGGGTTGCAACTGTCGATGGCCGAGATGATCCGGTCCGGAACGGTCGGCTTCCTCGACATGTTCCTGTGGGACAGCGGGCTGCTCGCCGATGTCCACGCGGCCGGCCTGCGGGTCAACGCCGCGCCGGCCGTGTTCGGGTATGACGCGGTCGCATTCCCGCTGGCCGACCCACAGACCGGCGCGCAGGTGCTGGACGGCACCCCCGGCCTGGCCGCCGAGTTTGCCGGCGACGGTCTGATCGAGGTCGGCTACGGCCCGCACGCTCCGTACAGCTGCGGCCCGGAGTTGCTGGCCGACGTGGCGCGGCGGGCAGCCCGGAACGGACTCGGCGTCCAGATCCACCTGTCCGAGACCCGGCTGGAGGTCACTGAAAGCCTGGCCGCGCACGGCCGATCGCCGATCGCGCTCGCCGCCGATCTCGGACTGCTCGGCGGCCGGACGCACGTCGCGCACGCGGTCCATCCCGAACCAGGCGACGCCGAACTGCTGGCCGCGGAAGGCATCACCGTTTCCTACAACCCGGTCTCCAACCTCAAACTCGGCGCCGGGATTGCACCGGTACCGCAGTACCGGTCCGCCGGGGTCGCCCTGGCTCTCGGCACGGACTCGATGGCGTCCAACAACTCCGCGGACCTCTTCGAGGAGGTCAAGACCGGTGCCCTGCTGCAACGGGGAGCTCATCACGACCCGGCGATCCTGCGGGGCGCGGACACCTTCTCGATGGCCACTTCCGGCGGCGCCCGTGCGTTGCGGACCGGTCTGTCGGGGCGACTGGCGGTCGGTGAGGTCGCCGATCTGATCCTGGTCGACGGGGGAGTGGTCACGGCCACCCCGTTGCCCGACCTCCTCGCCTTCCTTTGCTACGCCGCGAGTGGCGGCGACGTCACCGACGTCTTCGTCGCCGGCCGTCGGCTGTTGGCCGAACGGCGGTTGACCACCCTCGACCTGGAGTCGATCCGGGCCGAGGCGAACGAGCGGGTCCGGCGGATCCGCGCGGAGTTGGAGCTCCCGGTCGTCGACGGGATCGGCACCGATTTCGGGATCGGCTGACCCGCTGACCGACGGACATTGATCACCAACGGACGCTGTTCACCGACGGACGCTGACCCGAACCGACGGACCCTGACCCACACTGCGAACTTCGAACACTGTGCATTCGCGAGAAGGCTGGAGGGACCGGCATGGTGCAGCGGCAGATCAATCTGCGGTACCCGGGGCGATGCCGGGTCTGCGGGCGGGATCTGGTGATCGGTACCACCGTGCTTTGGGATCCGGACACCAAGATGATGACCTGCGAGCGATGTCGCACGGACCTGCAGGATCATGCGGAACCAGAACCCGCAGCACCTCCGGCCGCCCCCGCTGCCCGGAGGTCGCTGCCGGGACGAACGACGGCGCCGATAGTCCGCTCACCCTGGCAGCAACTCGTGGACTACCACCTGCTCGCCGTGACCCGCGCGGCCACCATCGAGCCGGTGCTGCTCGGCAACCGCCGACTGTGGGCGGCATTGACCCTGGTCCGGGAGGACCTGATCACCGGGCGGGCCGACGAACTTCCCCTCGTCCCGGCGCTGAGGTCACTGTTCGCCGACCTCGAACCGGGAGAGAGCGTGTTCTACGGATGGCCGGTGCTGGTCGTCCCCGATCTGTCGGGACAGTTGCGGGTGGCGCCGCTGGTCATCACCGAGCTGGAACCACCGGGGCCGGACACCACGCAGGTCGTTCCCCGCGACGATGCGCCGGCCTTGAACGCGGCAATTCTGGCCGAGAACTACTTCCCGGCCGACGCTCTGGACGCGGTGTCGACCCGCACCGCAGCGGGGGCGGTGTTCGGCGACGCCGCAGCCACCAGGTCGATGGTGGCCGAGGTCGTGGAGACGCTGGGGTTTCGGAGCGGCACGATCAATCCCGATGCGCTCATCCCCAGGGTCGGTGACCGGGCGGGCGTCTACAACAGTGCGGTGGCGTTCCGGGGGCTGTCGAATCCCGCCACCCTGGCCCTGATCCGGGACCTCACGGCATTGCGGTCCCGGGACGACTGGCAGCAGACTGCGGCCCGCTGGCTGTTGGCGGCACCTCACGCGGCCGGCTGGGTCCCGACGGCTGCTGCGGTCCCGCCGGACGGACCGCCGAAGCCGCCGTTCGCGGTGCAGGGCCTGCAGCTCAACGACTCTCAGGAACAGGCGGTGGTCGCCGCGCTGCAGGACGAGCTGACGGTGGTGACCGGCCCACCGGGTACCGGCAAGAGCCAGCTCGTGGGCGCCGTCGTGGTCAACGAATGGTTCGCCGGGCGCACGGTGTTGGTGGCCTCGACCAACAACGGCGCCGTCGACGTGGCGGTGCGTCGGTGCGCCGATGTCGATCGGGCGCTGTTGATCCGGACCGGGAAGCGCGAGTTGCGCGACGCCCTGCCGGAGACGCTGCGCGGGTTGACCGAGCGGGTGCCGGAGACGGGGCCGTCACCGGAGATCGTCGGCCGGCAGCTCGACGTCGCCGCGGAGCAGCGCCACTCGGTGCTGGAGCGGCTGACCGCTCGCACCGCTGCCGAGGCCGAACTCGCCCAGCTGATCATCGATCTCGAACACCGCCGGGCGACGATCTGGGGGTCACCGGGGCGGTCCCCGGTGCACGCCGATCTTCTTCGGATCGGTCGACGGGCGGACCGGGTCCACCGCGCCCGGCTGTTCGCGGCGCTACGGGAACGCCGGTTGATGTCGGCAGCAGGGGTGAGGCGAACCGGCGTGGTGGCAAATGATCTCGTCGGATGGGCCACCGACGAGGCGCGCGCCGCCGAACTCGCCGGCCGGCTCGACGGGCTCGGTCCGGCCGACCCCGACGCCGACCGCGGCGAACTGTCGGCATCCGCCGATGCCTGGTCCGAAGCCGGCACGACCGGACTTCGGGCGCTGGTACAGCATCGGTTGCAGACCGGACGGGCGGCGCTGAGCCAGCTCGCCAACCTGCGCAAGTTCGCTCCGGCGTCGCGTGCCGCCGCCATTGTCCGTACCCTCCCGTTCACCTCGGGATGGGCCTGCACCGCGCTGTCCGTCGAACCGAACTTCCCTCTGCAGGCAGGCCTTTTCGACCTGCTGGTGATCGATGAGGCCAGCCAGTGCTCGGTCGCCGACATCCTCCCACTGGCCTACCGGGCGCGCCGGGTGCTGGTCGTCGGGGATCCGAATCAGCTCACCCCGGTGGTCACCCTCGGCGCAGCGACCGTGGCACGACTGGCGCGATCGGTCGGGTCGACGCCGGAAGCCATGAGAGTGGCACGGGTCTCGGTCGCCGACGATTCGGCGTTCACCGCGTATGCGTCGCGTGGACCGTCACGGCAGCACCTGCTGGACGAGCACTACCGGTGCCACCCCGAGATCGCCCGGTTCATCAACGAGGTGTTCTACGGTGGCAGCCTCCGGGTGCTGACCGCGGTCGACCCGTCGACCCCGTTGCGTGGTCTGTCCGTGATCGACGTCCCGGGAGAGACCCAACGCGGGGAGAAGGGCGGCGCCTTCAACCGTGCCGAGGCTTCCGCGATCGTCGCCTGGGTGCTCGATCACCAGCTGAGCAGCGGCGCGCTGGGCATCGTCACACCGTTCAAGAGCCAGGGCGAGTTGGTCCGGAAGATGTTGCTCGCCGAGCTCGGCCAGCAGGAGTTCGAGGAGCGGGACATCACCATCGGTACGGCGCACCGCTTTCAGGGCGACGAACGAGACATCGTGCTGTTCTCCACGGTGCTGGCGAAGGACGCCAGGGACGGCACGGCTCGCTGGGTGGAGAAGCAACGGAATCTGGTGAACGTTGCCGTCTCCCGGGCCCGCCGCGCTCTGGTCGTGTTCGCCGATACCGCTGCGCTGCAACGACATCCGGTGCCGACGTTGCAGCTGTTGGTCGCCATGGCGGGGGGACGGCGGGAGGCCGCGGCCGATCTGCTCGTCGAGAGCCCGGACCTGCACTCGGAGTCGGAGCGGCGGTTGTTCCTGGCTCTGTCCGAGTTCGGGATCCCGGTGCGAACCAAGCCCATCGTGGAAGGATACGAGCTCGACTTCGCGATCGACACGGCATCGGGCTCGGTCGATCTGGAGATCGACGGGATTCACCACACCGATGCCAGGGGGCGGCAACGCCGGCAGGACCTGGCGCGAGATGAGGTGCTCGCCGGGTTGGGTTGGACGGTGATCCGGGTTCCCGCCTGGCGTTGCCTCGCCGATGCGGCGGACACGGCGCGGCAGATCGCCGATCAGCTCAACGGATTGCCGCGACGGCGGTGAGACCTCATGCGGCCAGCCGACTCTCGTCGCCGACCGCCGGACGAACGGCCAGGTCAGAGCTCGGACTTGACCAGCGACGCCGCGTGGTCGGGGACGTACCTGAACTCGTCCCGTGGCGGACGGATGTAGTTCATTGCCTTGGGCCGCTTCGGGATGGTGACCGGCTCGGGTTCGATGTGCTCGTAGGGGATGTTGCTGAGCATGTGGGAGATGACGTTGATCCGTGAGCGCTTCTTGTCCTCGCTCTCCACCGTCCACCACGGGGCCTCGGGAATGTCGGTGTGCACGAACATCTCGTCCTTGGCCCGGGAGTAGTCCTCCCACTTACTGATCGACTGCACGTCCATCGGCGAGAGCTTCCACCGTCGGTTCGGGTCGGTGAGCCGGGACTGGAAACGCTTCTCTTGCTCCACATCCGACACCGAGAACCAGTACTTGAACAGCATGATGCCGTCCTCGACGAGGAGTCGCTCGAAGATCGGGGTCTGGTGCAGGAAGCGCCGGTACTCGTCCGGTGTGCAGAACCCCATCACCCGTTCCACACCGGCCCGGTTGTACCAGGAGCGGTCCATGAAGACGATCTCGCCGGCCGCCGGCAGATGCTGGATGTACCGCTGGAAGTACCACTGGGTGCGTTCCCGCTCGGTGGGCGCCGGCAGCGCGACGATCTTGGCCAGCCGGGGGTTGAGCACCTCGGTGAACCGTTTGATCGCCGAACCCTTGCCGGCGGCGTCCCGGCCCTCGAAGATCGCCACCACCCGGTTCCCGGACGCCTTGACCCACTGCTGCATGGTGACCAGTTCGCTCTGCAGTCGACCCAGTTCGGCCGCGTAGGCCTTCTTCTTGATCTTCGGCAGCTTCGGCAGCAATGTCTCTTCGTGACCTGAGTGCTGCGGGGCCATGGGTTCGCTCCATCCGACGGTGTGCGCGTGACAGGTGGGGCAGCCGCGAGGCTGCGCCTGTGCGCAGCCTTTCACGCGGTCGGATGTCCGGATAGTGCGGGTCGCGAACTGCTCCTACCGGGATCGCGAACCGGCGTTGCCGCCGCTGGTGCTGACCTTCGGATGGCGGGCCCAGAAAAAGCAGTACACCCCGAATGCGATCAGCCCGAGCGCCATCACGGTCAGCAGCACCGAGCCCGCGGGTGCCTGGTTGACGGTACGAAGCGCGTCGTCCAGGCCGCCGGCCTTCTCCGGGTCGTAGGTGATCGCAGCCCAGCCGAACAGCCCACCCACGATGACGAAGGCGATGCCCTTGACGATGTAGCCCGCCTGCCCCAGCCGGACGACCTCCCGGCCGGTGCCGCCCGCGAGATCCTCGGTGAACTTCTTGGTGATGCCGCGCCGTGCCAGCCGGACGCCCAGCACGATGATCACGATCGCGACGGCGATGACCAGGATGCGGCCGAACGGGGCGGACAGCAGCTTGGCGGTCCAACCCTCCTCCTTGTTGCCCTGCGACTTGGATCCGAGCACTGTCGTCGCCGCGGCGATCGCGATGGCGGCGTAGGTGATGGTGCGGCCGGCGGACCCGAGACGCTTACGGATGCGCTTGATGCCACTGGGTCGGTCGCGGTGTCCCCAGATCGCCTCGACGAGTTGCCAGACCGCCATGGCGAGCAGCCCGATGACCACGAGCCAGAGCAACACGGCGCCGAACGGCTGCCCGGCCAGTTCGTCGAGAGCACCCTGCTGGGAGGCCTCCTCGCCCTCAGGTTGTCCGGACCAGGCAATCTGCAGGGCGATCCAGCCGATCAGGATGTGCACCACGCCGTAGGCGATCAAACCTACGGTCAGCAGTACCCGGAACGGCTTGCTGTTCATCGCCTGCTGGCCGGCGTCCTCTGCCGTATCGGCGGCCTGACTCGCGGTGTTCTCCGCCTTCGACGAACTACCGCCGGAACTCACTTGTCGTCCTTCGAGCCGCTTCCTCGCGGGCGGAGGGCTTCTGGCTTGTGCACGGCCTCACGACCGGACTTCGCGCTCTTCACCAGGTACTGCGGGTCGTCCTCATCAGCCCGGACCTGACGCCCCGCCGCCTTGGTGTCCGAAGTGATCTTGCGTTCGACGGTGCCGTGGGTCGTGGTGCCGTGGGTTTTCCAGGAGACATCGTCTCCCTTGTTCAGTTCGCTGTCCTTGGCCATGGGGGAGCAGTACCCCGAATGGCGGACGTCGAATCACCGACAGCTGTGTCGCGGGGTGGTGTAGTGACCGGTTTGTGCGAGTCGCGAAGAGATCGCTGGACATCGCCGGGCTTGTTGATCACGCTGACGGCATGTCCATCGAACTCGACTTGTCGTTCTGGGAAATATTCTGGTCGATCGTCTTCGTGCTCGGGGTCGGCTTCGTCTCCGGGCGGATCCTGGGCGTGCGCCGCGGCTTCCTTCGCGCAACCGCCGCCGGGCTGATCGGCAGCTTCATCGGCCTGGTCATCGCCACCATCGTGTTGCGGGACGAAGCAGAGATCACCGGCGAGGAAATCATCCCGCTCGCCTTCGGGTTCGCGCTGCTGGCAACCATGGTGCTCAGCGTGGTGCTGGAAGTGTTGCTCCGCCCGCGGCGCAGGGTGAAGCGCGCCTCGCTGCGCACCAGGATCAAGACGTTCTTCACGGTGGGTGGTCGGCTGTTCGAGGTGTCCCGGATCGCCAGGCGCAACGGGCTCACGGGGTCGGTGTTGACGTCGAGGTCGTCGCTGGCCACCCCGGAGGGCGGCCTACGGATTCGCCGGTTCCTCGAGGACTGCGGCGGGATGTTCATCAAGTTCGGCCAGATTGCTTCCACCCGATCGGATCTGGTGCCCGCACCGGTACTCGCGGAGCTCTCCGATCTGCAGGCCAATGTGAAGAAGGTTCCGACAGCACAGATCCGGGCCAGGATCGAGAGCGAGCTGGGTGCGCCGATCGAGGAGATCTTCGAGTCGTTCTCCGACGAACCACTTGCCGCGGCCTCGATCGGCCAGACGCACGTCGGGGTGCTGCGTTCCGGCCAGCGGGTGGTGGTCAAGATTCGCCGTCCTGATGTCGAGGTCGGTGTCGCCAGGGATTCGGCGGTGCTGCGCTGGGCGACCAGGGCCGCGGTGCGCCGGTCGGAAGCGGCGCGGAGCCTCGGGCTGGTCGCGCTGGGTGACGAGCTGATCAGGTCGGTGGACCAGGAACTCAGCTACCTCCGGGAAGCGGCGAACGCTCGTGCCCTGTCCGCTGTGTCGACCGTTCCTGGCGTGCGGGTTCCGGACGCTGTCACCTCGGTCAGCACCGACGCGGTGCTGGTGCAGGACAGGGTGGACGGCAAGCCGGTGTCGGTGACCGAGGCGGTGGATGCGACCGGCGTACCGCGGGCGGAGTTGGCGAACCGGCTGCTCGAGACCTTCCTGACCCAGGTGATGTCGGCGGGGGTGTTCCATGCCGACCCGCACCCGGGGAACATCCTGATCGACCCACAGGGCACCCTGTGGCTGATCGACTTCGGGGCCGTCGGCCTGATCGACCCGGTGACGATGGACGCCCTGCACCTGATGGGGGCGGGGTTGGCCACCGGTCAGCCCGCCCTGCTGGCCAGGGCCCTGCGATCGATCGCCGGATCGGCCGGTGACGCGATGGACACCCAGGCGTTGGAGGCCGAGCTCAGTCGCATCCTGAGCGAGCAGTTGCACGCCGGCGGGTTCGACCCCCGCAGCCTGCAGGAGATCATCAATGTGATGGGCACGCACGAGATCCCGGTGCCGCCCGCCTTCACCCTGCTGGCCCGGGCCATGATCACCCTCGAGGGCACGCTGCGGATCATCGATCCCCAGGTCGACCTGGCCACCGCGGCCACCGCCTTCATGAGTGACACCATCGGGTTGTCGCCGACGACCTTCAAGGAGACAGCGCAACGCGAACTGTTGCGCAACCTGCCGGCGCTGCGCGCCCTGCCGGGCCTGACCGAAGATGTTGCGCTGCAGTTGCGCTCGGGCCGGGTCAAGCTGCAGGTCGACGTGTTCGGTCCGGGTCGGGCGCATCTGACCCGGTGGTTGGATCAGGCCATCTTCGCCGGGGTCGCTGCCGTTGGCCTGATCTCCTCGACCTTGATGCTGGTCGGTTCCGCGTTGGCCGGTGATCGCAGCACCGATGTGCTGCTCGCCGTCGGCTACATCGGCCTGATCATCTCGTCGGTGATGCTGATGCGGGTGATCGCCCAGATCGTGCGCCGCGAACCCGACGTGCAATGACGTCTCAGCCGGCCAGTTCCTGTGCGGACGCGTCGATGTGCACCGGGTAGCCGGACCGCAGGACCGCCACAGCGGCAGGCGGGGTGATCACGGTGGCGACGCCTTGTGCCGGACGCGATCTCGGCTCCCGGTAACCCATGGTTGTCCACCCCACCAGCGCGGCACCGAGCACCAGCGCAGGCCGGTCGTCGATCAGGACGAACACGCCGTCCGGCACGTCGGGCCAGCTGATCGGGTGCAGTTGACGGCGGTGGCTGCCGGCCACGATCCGTTGGGAGTGCAGGAGTCGGTCCAGCGCCTTCGCGGTCATCGGTACATCCCCGGGTAGGGCGGCATCGCGGAAGGCTCGGTAGTCGCTGCGTCGGCACAATGCACACGGTCGATGCCCCGCCGCCAACGACACCGCCTCGTCGTGAAAGAACAGCACCGTGTAATGCCCGGGCTGCCACTGCTGGGCCCGCCAGTCCCGGTAGGTCAGCCGGCAGGTGATCCAGAGGTCGCTGCGGTGGAAGCTGACGATCTCGGTGCCCCGGTGCAGGATTCCCCGGTTGCCCATCCAGGAGCCGCGCAGCGGGGTCGCCACGATGTCCCCGAGCGGGGTGACGCGGTTGCGGTGCGGCGACGGCACGATGCCTCAGGCCGCCGGGGCGAGCGCGACCGACTCGTCCTTCCGGGCGGCCTTGAAGTCCTTCCGACGGGCAACCGGCGGGTAGTACTCCAGCAGGGCGTTGTTGAACTGCGCCCCGATGATGATCGCCATCGCCATGAAGTAGTAGAAGAGCAGGAAGGTGATGGGCGTGGCCAGCGCGCCGTAGGTCAGGCCGTGGCTGTAGACGTAGCCCAGATAGATGCGCAGCCCCGTGGTGGCCACCAGGAACACCACCGCGGCCAGCGTCGCGCCCGGAAGTCCGCGTGCCCACGCGTGTTTGCGCTTGGGTGCCACCTTGTACAAGGTGGTCACCAGCAGGATCAGACCGACCGCGAGGAACGGGTAGTAGAGGTAGTCCAAGGTCACCTTGACAATCGGTTCCCAGGAGTCCGGGAACAGTCTCGGCAGTTGCTCAGGGCCGATGGCCAGCAGCGGTAGGGCGACGATCTCGGCGACCAGGGCCGCGATGTAGAGCCCGAGGGCGAAGAACCTCTCGAGCACCGGGTGCCGGACCTCGTGCTGGCAGTACGCGATGGTGATCGATTCGACGAAGGCCGACATCGCCGACGAACCGGCCCACAGGCTGATGATCAAACCCACCGACACCACGCCGGTCTGGTCGCTGTTCAGGATGGTGTCGATGGTGTTGCCGATCAGGTTGTTCGCGACCTCCTCGTTGAAGATGGTGTTCAGGAACGTGGTGGCCTGCTCGCGGATGGCGGTCATGCCCTCCGGTCCGAACAGCCACCGGGTGAAGATGCCGGACAGGCCGAGCAGGGCCAGCAGGAACGGCGCGGTCGACATGGCGGTCCAAAAGGCCGCCTGCGAGCTCATCCCGAACAACGAATCCGACCAGGCCTTGCTCAGGGTGCGGCCGGCGACCTTGCGCCAGCGGTTCCGCACCGGGCCGTCGGCTGTCGGCACCGGGCCGCCGCCGTCCGAGTGCCAGGGGATGGTGATCAGGTGATGGCCGTCGCCGTCCGGCTGTGCCTGCAGTTCGCTGCTCGGGGTCGGAGTGACACCGAGGACGGGTGCCGGCAGGTGGTCGGTGGCCATGGTGTCGGTTGCCATGGTGTCGGTTGCCATCGTGTCGGCCGGAGCGTCCGTCAGCCCGATCGCCGTCGGATCGTTCGAGGACGCCGGTGGGGAAGTCGAGGAGTCAGGGTGACCGGAGTTCGGGCTGGCCATGGCAGCTGCCTCCTGTCCTGCTGATCGTCCTGGTGCGGCGGCTCCTTCGTAGTCGAAAGTATGCCCGTCCGGCGGGCGGCGCGGGTCGGGCAGGTCACTGCCCGATCAGTGGTGGGGGTGGTCGACCTGGCGGGCGCCGATGACCGGTGATCCGGTTGAGATCTGGGCCGTTCGATTCCCTTAATGCCCGGAATACCGATCGTTTTCCTCGGTCACCGATCTTTTCGTGAATGTGCACAGCGCTTCAGGGTGGCGGCGATTTTCGGTAACGGAGTAATCGAGAATCGATGACGGTGAATGCTTGATCACTGCGCACGGCGATGGCCCGACGGAGGGGATTCGTCGGGCCATCGCCGTTATCGGGCCGCCGTTGTCGAGCACTCATCTCTCCGGTCCGTCAGCGTGCGCAGGGACCCCCGCCGGACGAGCCGGTTCCGGTGGCGCCGGACCAGCTGCCCTGATCGCCGGATGCACCGCGGTCGATCGGGACCCCAGCCTGGCCGCTGCGCCACCGCTCCGCCCGGGGTGCAGGAGCGTCGCTGCTCGGATCGTCCGTGACGACGGAGTCGTCGCGCGTGCTCGCCGCTGTGCTGTCATCCGCAATGACTGGGTCGCCGCTGGTCGAATCGACGCCGGCGACGGCCGAGTCGACGTCGGCCTCACCGCTCGCCCCGACGATGGAGGCGCAGGCCCACGCCTCCCATCCTTGGCCGGCCAGAGTTGCTTCTGCTATGGCGATCTGCTGCTCCTTGGTGGCCAGATCGGCGCGCTCCGCGTAGGCCAGGCCGCCGTAGGCCTCCCAGGTCGACTGCAGGAACTGGAGTCCGCCGTAGTAGCCGTTGCCGGTGTTGATCGACCAGTCGCCGCTGCTTTCGCAATCCGCAACGGCGTCCCAGGTGGAGGTCGGTGCAGCGGAGGCGGGGAGGCTGATGCCCAAGAAGCCGGCGCCGGCGATGGCTCCCACCACCGTTGCGCGCTTGACCCATCTGGTGGCACGTGGTGCGGCGTTGGTGCGGGTGAGACTCGGCATGCAGTCGCTTTCCAGGCAGCGTCGACTCCTCATCGAAAGGATCGTTGCCCCGCCTTTGACGGTGAACGCTTCCGGACGGGCAACGGTGTCGACGGTGTCCGGAGCGGGATGATTTCCACAGGTGCTCCGGTGAAATCCGGAACACGATTCACCGTAGGCCGCTCGTCCCCGGCATTTCAACAATCAATTCTGCCGCCGTCGCTGGGTGTTCACTCAGCCATTACTCAGGTATCGAAATAGTCCCAGGTCACAGAAATACTGTGAATTTGCTTGGGGCGTTATCCGACCGTGATATTCACTCGATCGGCGCAGCGCCTCTCACCGGCTGGCTGTCAGCCCCCGGTATTCGGTGATCGCGGCGCGGAACCCGGGGAGAGCGTTGTCGATCATCTCCTGGCTGCCGGTCAGGGAGATTCGGAAATGGCCGGGTGCTTCGCAGATGGTGCCCGGAAGCACCAGCACCCGATGGTCGGCGAGTCGGCGGCAGAATGCGAGGTCATCCGGATCCGGCGAGCGGACCCACAGGTAGAAGGTGCCTTCCGGCTGGCGCAGCTGGTACCCGGCATCCAGCAGTTCGGCGACGACCCGGTCCCGCTTCCCCTCGAGCTCGTCCAGGTCGATGGACAGCGTCTCCAGGTCGGCGATCGCGTACTGCAGCACCGCGTTGGGGAACAGCCAGCCGCCGGCCACCTGGGCCAGCTGTATCGCGTCTCGGAGCGCTTGCCGATCCGGGATCGACGGCGAGATCGCCAGCCAGCCGATTCGCTCGCCCGGAGTCAGCAGCACCTTGCCGTAGCTATATGCGATCAGGGTGTAGGGATAGAACTCGCTGGGGCTGTGGAACTCGGCGTCACTGAAGACCAGCCGGGCGTACGGCTCATCGGCCAGCAGCCAGATCGGACTACCGAACCGCTCCGATTCGGAGGTGAGCAGGTCCGCCAACGCGGCCAGAGTCGCGGGCGGGTAGATCCGGCCGGTCGGGTTGTGCGGTGTGTTGACGATGACGGCCCTGGTGCGGGGGCCGATGGCTGCGGCGATGGCGTCCAAGTCGAGATCGTTGTCGGCGTCCCGCACGCGAACCTTGACCGGAACCGCATCCGCGGCCAGCAGCATCGGCTCGTAGAGAAACCAGGGTGGCAGCGAGTAGATCACCTCGTCACCGGGATCCAGCAGCGCCCGAAAGGCGGCGGCCAGGGCACCGAAAGCTCCTGTGGTGAGGGCGATGTCATCCGGCTCGAAGGGCAGGCCTCGCCACCGGCGCAACGCATCCGCGACAACGGCGCGGGCGTCGGGCTCGGAGAATTTGTAGGCGAACCAGTCCTTGGTGTGCGGGATCGTGTGCTCCCGCAGGCTGGCAACGAAGCCGGGCAGCGGCATCTCCTGCGGATTACCCAACACCAGGTCGGCCATCCCGGGTTCGTGGCGCTGCGATTCGCGCTCTGCCAGTTGGTTCAGCAGCCCGGCCATCGCCGCCGATATCCCGGCGATCCTGGACGCCAGCGGAGGTCCTCCGGGCATCCGTCCTCCGTCCGTCCCGGCGCATCGAGCCCGCCCAGATTACGCCGGCAGGATCGAATCGGCCTGATCTGCTCCTGGTCGACGGCGCCCTGGTCATCTGCCCCCGCTGGTCGCTCAGGTCGGGTCACCGCCCTGGGCGACGTCGAGCAGGATGAGCGCAGCCGTGATCTGCACCACCGCCGTCGGATCGGCGAGGTCGAGGGATGTGAGAGCCTCGATCCGCTGCAGCCGCTGGCTCACGGTGTTCGGATGCAGGTGCAGTGCGGCAGCCGTGGCGGATCGGTTCGACCGGTGGTCGAGGTAGGTCCGTAGCGTCGTGATGAGCTGAGTACCTCGACGCTGGTCGTGGCGGCGGATCTCGGACAACGATCGATCGGCGAAATCCAGCAATTGCTCCGGATCGTCCAGCTGCAGTAGCAGTCCGCCGACACCGAGGTCGGCAAGAGTGACGGTGCTGTTCTGCCGGCCTGACCGGATCGCGATATCCACGGCACCGCGGGCAGTTCGGTAGGCCTGCGGGTAGGTCCGTTGTCCCGTCCCGGAGACCGCGACCGTCGCGTTGGCGACACCGGGAATCGAGGCGATCGCCCGGCGTGTGGTGTCGGCCGCCAGCCGCAGCCCAGCCCGCTGCGCCGGGCCCGATGCGGAGAGCGTCCGGTCGATGGGCCAGAGCCCGACGATCAGTCCCCTATGTATGGCGACCAGCGGCCGCGGCTCGAGATGTGCGGCAATCTCGGTGACGGCGGTGAGGGCGCGCTGGTTAGCGGTGCCCATGCGTCGGGGGTCTGCCGTCTCGAGTCGAGCGACAACCGCGACATGGACGACAGACAGATCGTGCCCCAGTCGCTCTGCCCGTTCGCGCATCGAAACGGAATCCGGTGCGGCGCCGCCCAGCAGGTCGGCCAGCAATTCACCGCGCAGCCGGTGCTCCACCTCGATGGCGGTCCGTAGGCGGAGGATTTCCAGCGAGATCACGATGGACCCGTGCTCGACGGCGCGTTCGTCGATCGGCGTCAGCTCGGACAGGTCAGCGCGCAACCACACCCTGGCCACCAACTCGTCGGACAGGTGCACCGACCAGACCGCGAAACCCCCGCCGGCGACCGAAACCGCCAGCGGTGCGGCGTTGTCGGGGTCGATCTCGTAGCTGTGACGCAGGTCAGCGTCCGGCAACTCGGCGGGCCCGCCGGCCTGTGCCAGCACCGTGCCGCGCACATCTTCGATCAGCACTGCCCTGCCCACAAGTTCAGCGAGAACCGTTGCGATGCCATCGATCCCACCGCCACCCAGGGTGACCGCCAACAACTGTTGGTGTATCTTCTCGGATTTCGCCAAGAGATCGCGCTGCCGCAGCAGGGATTCGTTCAAAGTTTGCATCTGGTCCACCAAGCGGGCTGACGACAGGGCGATCGCGGCGTGGTTGGCCAGCAGCGTCAACCGTTCGAGCTCATGCGGGCTGAAGACATGAATCGCTGCGTGATAGCCGTTCAGCGTCCCGACCACGGTTCCGCCGGAGACGAGCGGCACCGAGACCATGGACGCATAGCCCTGTTCGCGGGCCACCCCACCCCACGGGGTGAACTCAGGTTCGGTGGCGATGTCGGTGACGGTCACCGGACGGCCCGTCCGGAACGCCTTGCTTGACGGTGCCAGCCCTGCCTCGCGGGAGGGGTCGGTTTGGTCGGCGAGCCGAACGGGCCGGTCGGCGTTGACCCGGGCCACGTACTCCGCGGACAGTCCACTCCACCCGGTGATCACCAGGTTCACCTTCGGCTCGTCTGGCAGCAGCACCGCACAGAAATCGAACCCCAGCAGCGTCCGCGCACTGCCGGCCACCAGATCCAGAATCACCGGCAGGCTGCGGGTGGAGTTGACCGCCTCAGTGAGCGCGTCGACCGCCTGCAACCAGCTGCGGAGCTCGGCCAATGATTCCGAGCCGATGTCGCTCGTGTTGGTCATGACAGCCAGGGTGGCACAGTGCGACATGTCTCAAGCGCCATATCCATCTGGCAAGTATGTGTCTGCGAACATGGCGCCGCCGGACGGTAGCTCGAATACTTGACGAATCCTGCTGCACCCCAGCCCCGGTTTTTCGGTCGAAAGGAGTCCAATGACGGACACCAGCACGGCACCCTCGGATATTGACACGGTCTTGGCAGCGCAGGAGGTGGACATGGCTCTCGCGGACACCGTTCGGTCGATCATCAACCCGGCCACAGGTGAGGTCCTTGCCACCGTTCCCGACCAGACCGCCGTCGACGTGGACAACGCGGTCCGCGTCGCAAAGGCTGCCTTCGAGTCCGGCCCCTGGCCGGAACTGACCCGAACCGAGCGAGCCCGCCTGTTGCTCCGCTTCGCCGACGCCATCGAGGCCAACTCGACCACGCTGTACGAACTGGAGACGCTGAACAACGGCCGGCCGATCACCGAGACCATGGCCCAGCTGTCCCGGGTGCCGGAGTGGTTCCGTTACAACGCCGGCCTGTTGGCCACCCAACGGGACGCGGTACTGCCCAGCGACGGTCCCTACCTGACATACCAGCGCCGGACGCCGCTCGGTGTCTGCGGGATCATCACCCCGTTCAACCATCCGATGCTGATCCTGGCTCGCAGTCTCTCGGCCGCTCTGGCCACCGGAAACACGTTGGTGGTCAAGCCCTCTGAACTCACCCCGCTCACCACCCTCGCACTGGTCGACATCCTGTATGCCGCAGGACTTCCCGAGGGCGTGGTCAGCGTGGTGACCGGCGGTCGGGTGGCGGGTGAACGCCTCACCCGCCACCCCGACGTCGCCAAGATCACCCTGACCGGCGGCACCGAGGCCGGCCGCGCCGCGGCGATCGCCACCGCATCGCGATTCGCCAGGGTGACCGCGGAACTGGGCGGCAAAACTCCGATCATCGTTTTCGACGACATCGACCCCCGCGTGGCCGCCGAGGGCGCCGCGTTCGCCGCATTTGTCGCAGCCGGCCAGTCCTGCGTCGCCGGCGCGAGATTCCTGGTGCAGCGCGGGGTTTACGACGAATTCGTCACCGCCCTGAGCGAACGGGCCGATGCCATCCGGATCGGTGACCCGTCCTCGGTGAGCACCCAACTCGGGCCGCTGATCAGCCGGGTCCAACGCGACAAGGTGCAGCAGTACATAGCCGTCGGTCTCGACGAAGGCGCCCGGCTCACCGCCGGCGGCGCCGTTCCGGACCTGCCGGGCTCACTGAGCACCGGTTTTTACCTGCAGCCCACGGTGCTGGCCGACGCAACCAACGACATGCGCGTCGCCCAGGAGGAAATCTTCGGCCCGGTCGCCGTCGTCGTCCCGTTCGACACCGAGCAGGACGCCATTGCCATGGCCAACGACAACCGCTTCGGCCTCGGCGCCGGAGTCTGGACCAGGGACCTCGCCCGCGGCCACCGGGTGGCCGACCGCATCGTTGCCGGGATGGTCTGGGTCAATGATCACCACCGGCTGGAGCCGTCGCTGCCCTGGGGTGGGGTCAAGGAGTCCGGCACCGGAAAGGACGCCGGAACCGAGTCCTTCGACGATTTCACCTGGATCAAGACGGTCGTCGTCCGCACCGCGGAGGACGACGTCAACTGGTACGGCCAGGCAACTCCCGGCCGCCTGAACTAGCGCGATATCCAGTCGCGTACCAGCGACTCAGATCCAGCGGGCCGTGCGCCCCTTCGCAATTCCCCCCGATGTGCTGATGGCGGCTGCCCTGGTGCAGGCGCAGAACAAAGGAGTTCTTGTCGATGACCGCACACCTCTCCCGAGCACCCGCCGGTGGCTGGCGGACCGAGATCACCCGGATGCAATGGCTGGTCCTGCTCGGCACCACCCTGGGCTGGGCCCTGGACGGCTTCGCCGGCAGTCTGTATGCGCTGGTCCTCGGTCCGGCCATGACGGAGTTGCTACCCAATAGCGGCGTCCCCGTGTCACCGGCGAACATCGGTCTCTATGGCGGGCTCACCGTCGCGCTGTTCCTGGCCGGCTGGGCCACCGGCGGCATCCTGTTCGGCATGCTCGCCGACTACTTCGGCCGGACCAGGGTGCTGTCCATCGGCATCCTCACCTACGCGGTCTTCACCGCGGCCGCGGCCTTCGCCGATACCTGGTGGCAGCTGGGCATTCTGAGGTTCATCGCCGGTCTCGGCTCCGGCGTGGAAGCCCCGGTCGGGGCCGCCCTGATCGCCGAGGTCTGGCGAAACCGCTACCGCGCCAAGGCCTGCGGCGTCATGATGTCCGGCTATGCCGCCGGCTTCTTCATCGCAGCGCTGGCCTACGCGATCCTCGGCACCCAGGGGTGGCGGTTCATGCTCGGCCTCGCGGTTGTGCCTGCCATCCTGGTCTGGTTCATCCGACGGTATGTCCCCGAGCCCGCAGAAATCACCACCGCTATCACCGCCCGGCGGGCTCGCAAGCAACAGGGTCAGCGGGTCGAGCAGGACCGCTTCGTCCTCCGCCGCCTCCTGACGCCGCCCTTCCTGCGCAGCACGTTGATCTGCACGGCGCTGGCCACCGGCTCCCTGATCGCCTTCTGGAGCGTGTCGACCTGGTACCCGCAAATCATCCGGTTGGCCGCTGCGGCCGACTCGCTGTCCGTCGATCAGGGCAACCACCGAGTGGCGATGGCGTCACTGCTGTTCAACGCCGGCGGTGTCCTGGGTTACGCGTCCTGGGGCTTCATCGCCGACGCCATCGGCCGGCGAAAGGCCTTCGCCATCAGCTTCCTGGTGTCGGCGATCAGCGTCGTCTATCTGTTCCCGTTCGAGCGCAGCTACACCGAGTTCCTGGTTGCGATGCCCGTGATCGGGTTCGGCCTGTTCGGCGCCCTGTCCGGAACCTTCGTCTACGGACCCGAGATCTTCCCGCCCAGTGTCCGCGCCACCGGCATGGCCCTGGCCAACAGCGTCGGTCGTTACATCACCGCTGCCGGGCCGCTGATCGCCGGCGTCATCGCAGTCTCCTGGTTCGGCGGCAATCTGGGCATGGCCACCACGAGCGTCGCCGCCTTCGGGTTGATCGCCCTCGTCGGCCTTGCCTTCGCCCCGGAAACTCGGGGCGCCGCACTACCCACCGACCCCACCCTGTCGCCCGACCCCGCTCCCGAAGGAGCCGGAACCGTTGCGGAAAAGACGGTCTCGGCCGCCACCGCGGAAGAGAGCCACTCGTGAACACCAACCACGTAGACCCAAAGGCTCAGCAGAACAACAGCTCTGACACCTTCAGCTCTGACACCTACCGCTCTGATACCTACAGCGGTGCCCGCGCCATCGTCATCGGCGGTTCGATCGGCGGCCTGACGACCGGGCTGCTGCTGAAAGATCTCGGGTTCGACGTGACGATTTTCGAGCGCACACCCACCGTGCTGGACGGTCGCGGCAGTGGGATCGTGCTGCAGCCCGACACGCTCCGCTGGTTCACCGAGCGCAGCACCCAGAACCCGGCAAAGCTGTCCACCTCCACCCGCTGGGTGCAGTACCTGGACGCCTCCGACCAGATCGTGCACCGGGAGGAACGGACCTGGAGTTACACCGCCTGGGGCACCTTCTATAAGGCGCTGCTGGACGACTTCGGGCTGGAGAACTACGTCCTCGGTGAATTCGCGGCCGGATTCGAGCAGGACGAGCAGTCCGCGACGGTCCGGTTCGTCAGCGGCCGGACCGAGTCCGCGGACCTGGTGGTGTTTGCTGACGGCATCACCTCAATGGCACGCACCCGGGTCGACCCCTCCGCCACCATGACCTACTCCGGGTACGTCGGCTGGCGCGGCACGGTCCCCGAGCACACCCTTTCCAACCATGCACGAGCAACCCTGGCCGATTCGATCAGTTACACGGTAGTTCCCCACTCGCACATCACCATGTATCCGATTCCGGGCGAGCACGGCGCCGGACCGCAGGACCGGCTGATGAACTACGTATGGTACCGCAACGTTGCCGCCGGCCTGGAGTTGGCCGAGATGCTGGTGGACAAGCGCGGTTTCACCGGACCGGTCTCCGTCCATCCGGGTCAGGTACAGGACCGCTACGTGGCCGAGATGCGAGCCGCGGCCGCGGAACTGTTCGGGCCGGCGATCGCCGAGGTGGTGACCTCAACGGCCACTCCCTACGTGCAGGTGGTGCAGGACGTCCGGTCGTCGAAGATGGCCGACGGGCGGGTCGCGCTGATCGGGGACGCCGCGTGTGGCGCACGCCCGCACGCCGCCGCCGGTACCGCGAAGGCGGCCGCCGATGGTTGGGCGCTGCACGACGCGCTGCAGCAGGCGGACGGCGATATCCGGGCCGCGCTGCGCAAGTGGGAGCCCGCCCAGCTCGCCCTGTCGGCGGCGCTGCTGGAGCGGGTCGTCGACATGGGCGAGCGTGCCCAGTTCCGCGACACCTGGACCCCCGGTGACCCGAGCCTCCGCTTCGGTCTGTACGGACCGGGACGATGACCAGTACCGCCACCACACAAGGAGACACCATGGCGCCCAGCACCTTTCTCGCCGATCTGCCGCTCGCCGGCACCCTGGTCGGCACCGACTTCACCGGTTGGAGCACCGAGTTACGTGAGGAGTTCCAGACTCATGCCGAAGACGGCAACGTGGGTTCGCGCCTGTTGAGCCAGACCCCGCGGGCCAGGGTGTGGGAGATCCGGCTCGCGCCGGGCGAGCGCTGGCACGCCCACCGGCATGTGTTGGACTACTTCTGGACCGCGATCAACGCCGGTCGGAGCCGTCAGCACACCCATGACGGCACGGTTCGTGAGGTCAGCTACCAGGCCGGCGAGACCAGGTACTTTCACTTTGCGAAGGGTGAGTATCTGCTGCACGACATTCAGAACGTCGGTGACACCGAGTTGATCTTCACCACGGTGGAGCACTTGGACAGCGAGAACGCACCACTGGATCTGGACCGGGAGCCGTCACAGTGATAGCCCAAGCGCTGGCCGATGGCGTGATCGACGTACATGCGCACTGGTTGCCCGAGCAGCTCTTCGCCCTCCCGCCCGGTGCGCCGTACGGTGCGATGCACGACCGCGGGGGTGAACTGTTCCTCGGTGAGATCCCGTTGTCCATTTCGACCCGGTCCATGAGCGACGTGTCTGCAATTCGGGACGACATGCGCACCGCCGGAATTGCCGTCCGGGTGCTGTCTGCCCCGCCGTTCGCGTTTGCGGTCGGCGGCAGTGGCTCCGTGGACTTCGTCGGTGCCTTCAATGACGCACTCGCCGATGTGGTTCGGGAATCCGACGGGACGCTCATCGGTCTGGGGATGGTTTCGCTGGAGGACGCCGGAACCTGCCGGGCCCAGGTGACCGCGCTCGCGGCGACGCCCGGAATCGCGGGTATCGCGATTCCACCGGTGCTCGCAGGCGGTTCGCTGGATCGTGGCGTGCTTCGGGAGATCCTCTCCACAGCAACTGAACTCGAGCTCTCCGTGTTGGTCCACCCGATGCAGCTGCCGAGGCCCGAGTGGTCGGAGCACTATCTCGGGAACCTGATCGGGAATCCCACCGAGACGGCCACCGCGGTCGCGGCCACCATTCTCGGCGGTGTCATCGAGGAGCTGCCGCTGCTGCGGATCTGTTTCGTCCACGGCGGCGGATGTGCCCCCGGTCTGCTCGGTCGCTGGGAGCACGGGTGGCACAGCCGCGCCGACGTCCGGACGCATTCGAAACGCCCGCCGGCCACAGGTTTCCGGGAACTGTTTTTCGATACCGTCACCCACGATGGCGATCAGCTTCGGATGCTGGCCGCTCGCGCCGGTGAGCAGAAGGTTGTGTGTGGCAGCGACTACCCGTTCGACATGGCTCAACAGGACCCGGTCCGGTTCGCCGTCCAGCACGGAATCAACGCTGAAGCGCTGACCGCCCACGGTCGGGCATTCCTGGGATTGTGAACCCGGCGGAATAAGCCCTGTCCGCTCCCAGGTTCCCCATTCAGATGCTCAACTCGAAAGGCTCTGGTTTTCATGACGTCGTTGTTCAGCCCGATCGCCCTGCGCGGGCTCACCGTGAAGAACCGCATCTGGGTGTCCCCGATGTGCCAGTACAGCGTCGAGCGTCGCGACGGTGTCCCAACGGACTGGCACTTCGTGCATCTCGGTTCCCGGGCGGTCGGCGGCTTCGGGCTGATCATGACCGAGGCCGCCGCCGTCACCGCGGACGGTCGGATCAGCCCGCAGGACACGGGGCTGTACAACTCGGAGCAGGTCGAAGCGTGGCGGCGGATCGTCGACTTCGTGCACGGGCAGGACGCGCACACGGGCGTCCAGCTGGCCCATGCCGGTCGGAAGTCGTCTACCTTCGCCCCCTGGTTGGGCAAGAACTCCGTGCCAGCCGACCAGGGCGGATGGCGAGCCGTCGCTCCCTCGGCGGTCGCCTTCGGCGACTACGCGGAACCGCGCGCGCTGACCATCAGCGAAATTGATGACATCGTGGCCGCTTTCGGCCAGTCCACTCGGCTTGCGCTGCAGGCCGGCTTTGATTTGGTCGAGATCCACGCCGCGCACGGATATCTCCTGCACCAGTTCCTCTCCCCGCTGGCGAACCAACGGACCGACGAGTACGGGGGCTCTTTCGAGAACCGAGTCCGGTTCCTGTTGCGGGTCGTCGCCGAGGTGCGCGATTCCCTACCCGAGGACTTCCCGCTGGTGGTTCGCATCTCCGGGACCGACTGGGTGGAGGGCGGCTGGACGATCCAGGACAGCACCGAGCTGGCCCAACTGTTGGCCGCGCGCGGCGTCGACTTGATCGACGTGTCCTCCGGCGGCCTGCACCCGGCGCAGAAGATCACCGTCGGTCCCGGGTACCAAGTGCCCTTCGCCCGTGACGTCCGGACCAAGGCCGACATCCCCACCGGGGCAGTCGGACTGATCACCGAACCGGCGCAGGCCCAGGCGATCCTGGACGAAGGCTCGGCAGACGTGGTGCTGCTCGCCAGGGCCGCGCTCCGCGAGCCGGCCTGGCCACTGCGGGCCGCTCACGAACTGGGGATCCCCGCCGCCGACGCACCCTACCCCGAGCAGTACACCCGGGCCGTATGGCGACGGTCGACCACCTGAGCCAAAGGTGTTGGCCCGGCATCGCCGACGGGCGGGGACGGCTGCGACTCATGTTGCTGGTGTCCAGGATGAACCGAGTGTGATGGATGGCTGGGCAAGTTGGGGTCAGGGTTGGTCAGGGTGGGCGCCGGGGGGATCTCGAGCGGGGTTTGGAACAGATGCGGGGGGGCCTGAGGTGTCCTCGCTCTGGCGGCG
>Ga0164306_10000052_pt1 | contig 44991 bp, 37 predicted proteins | sample Whisoiple_242_MG_FD_110213 | JGI IMG/M metagenome (GOLD analysis project Ga0164306, IMG submission 110213) | Soil microbial communities amended with fresh organic matter from upstate New York, USA - Whitman soil sample_242_MG | ecosystem: Environmental > Terrestrial > Soil > Unclassified >... | reverse complement strand
GAGGCCGACCGCTCCGACGACTGGTTCGACACCTGGCTGACCGACGCCGCCGAGGCGGTCGGCTCGCGCCGGGCGCTCGCCGACGCGGAGGCCGCCGGCTGGGTGGTGCTGCACGACCTGCACCGGCCCGGCAGCACCGACGCGACCGTCGAGCACGTGGCCGTCGGCCCCGGCGGCGTCGTCGTGGTCGAGACGCTCCGCTGGGCGGGCGAGGTCTCCGCGCACGACGGCACGCTGCGCCACCGGGGCTACGGCCGGACGGCGGACGTCGCGGCGGTCGCCGACGCGGCGGGCGCCGTCACCGCGCTGCTCGCCCCGGCGCACCGGCGGGCCGTGCTCGCCGTGGTGTCGCTCGGGGGCCGCGACCTGGAGCCCGCCGCGGTGCGGGGCGGCGCGACGGCCGTGGGCGAACCGCAGCTCGCGGCGCACCTCGCCGCGCTGCCGGGCGTGTTCTCCCCGGAGGACGTGACGCTCGTGGCCGAGTACCTGGCCGCCGAGCTCGGCGGGGCCGCGAGCCCCGAGCAGCTGACGGTGGACGACGTGTTCCGTCCCGCCGCGGTGTGGCGGCCCGACGCGCCCGCCGGCGCCGAGCGCGCCGTCGACGCCGCGGCCGACCCGGCGGCACCGGGGGCCGGCGCCGCCCGGACCGCCGCCCCTCGGTACGTCCAGCCCGCCAACCGGGAGGTGGCCGGCCTGCACGCGGGCCAGGCCGAGGACGCCCCCGACCGCTCCGCGCCCCTCGCCCGCCGCGGCGCCGTCGGCGACGGGATGCTGCGGCTGGGGCTGCTGGTCCTCGGGCTGCTCACGGCCGGCAACGTGCTGCTGGCCTGGCTCGACGTCGCGCGCTGACCGCCGGACCCGCCCGCGTGCGGGTGTGACCTGCGTCACGAGCGCGCGGCGCCGGGATGACGCGGCCGGTCGGCGGGGTTCGATGCTCTCGTGAGCCTCCTGATGAGCCCCCTGACGCTGCGCGGCACCACCTTCCGCAACCGGGTCTGGCTGGCGCCGATGTGCCAGTACTCCGCGGACGGCGACGGCGTGCCCACCGACTGGCACCTCGCGCACCTCGGCGCCCGCGCCGTCGGCGGCTTCGGCCTGGTGCTCGCCGAGGCGACCGCGGTCGTCCCCGAGGGCCGCATCTCGCCGCAGGACGTCGGCATCTGGGGCGACGAGCACGTCGCGGCGTGGCGCCGCATCACCGACTTCGTCCGCAGCCGCGGCGCCGTCGTCGGCGTCCAGCTCGCGCACGCCGGCCGCAAGGCCTCGACCTACCGCGGGTTCGGCGAGGGGGCGGGGACCGTCCCGGCCGCCGCCGGGGGCTGGGACACCGTCGCGCCGTCGGCCGTCGCGTTCGACGGGTACGCCGCGCCGCAGGAGATGACGCCGGAGCAGGTCGCCGCGGTGCCGGGGCAGTTCGCCGCCGCCACCCGACGCGCGCTCGACGCCGGCTTCGACCTGGTCGAGGTGCACGCCGCGCACGGCTACCTGCTGCACCAGTTCCTGTCGCCGCTGTCGAACCGCCGCGACGACGCCTGGGGCGGCGACCTGGCCGGCCGTGCCCGGCTGCTGCTCGACACCGTCGACGCGGTCCGCGCGGTCCTCCCGGAGGACCGCCCCCTGCTGGTGCGCGTCTCCGCCACCGACTGGACCGACGGCGGCCTCACGGTCGAGGACGTCGCGCAGGTGGCGGTCTGGCTGCGCGCGCACGGGGTCGACCTCGTCGACGTGTCGACCGGCGGCAATGTGCACGCGAGCATCCCGGTCGGCCCGGGGTACCAGGTGCCGGCCGCCCGCACGATCCGCGAGACCGCGGGCGTCGCGACCTCCGCGGTCGGGCTCATCACGACGCCGGAGCAGGCCGAGCAGGTCCTCGCCGAGGGCTCCGCCGACGTCGTCATGCTCGGCCGCCCGGCGCTGTTCGACCCGCACTGGCCGCTGCGCGCGGCGCACGCGCTGGACGACAAGACGCCCACGCTCGAGCACGCGGGCGACGCCGCCGCGACCGTGCTGCCGGGCCAGCCGACCGGCTGGCCGGTGCAGTACGCGCGCGGGTCCTGGGGCTGACGCCCGCCGGGGCCGGACTCAGGTGGTCAGGGCACCCGAGGCGAGCAGGTAGGCGAGCAGCCCGGTGGCGGCCGCGCCCACGACCACGGCGAACACCGCGCGCCCGCGGCCGTGGCCGCCGGTCGAGCCCTTGCGGAGCGCCCACAGCCCGAACCAGACCGCGAACGGGCCGAGCGGCCAGATCAGCAGCGCGAGCAGCCCGACGTAGCCGGCGACGATCGACTGCCAGGACCGGCCGGTCGGCAGCAACCAGTGCACGGGGTCGCGCGGGTCGGCGCCGAGGCGGGCGGGCTCGGGGTACCAGACGGTCCCCGGCGCCGCGGCGTAGCCGGGGCCCGACGCGTGCGGCCCCGCGGCGGCGTACGCCGGGCCGGCGTGCGCCCCGGCGACGCCCACGCCCGCGAGCGCGGGGACGGGCTGCGCGGCGTACGGGCCCCCAGCGACCGCCGCCCCGGCAGCCGTCGGGTGCCGCGCGTGCGCCGGGGCCCCCGCCGAGCGGGCGGCGTGCGCACCCGGCGGCCGGTGCACGGGGGCGTCCGGCACGGGACCGGCGGGCAGCGGCGAGGCGGCCGGCACCGGGGCCGGGGCGGGCGCTGCGGCCTGCGCCGCCGGGTCCGGCGCGGTGTGCTCGGTCCAGGCCGCGCCGTCGAACCAGCGGAGCACCGCGGGCGTCACCCCGTCGGGGTACCACCCGGCGGGCGGGAGCGGCTGCGCCTCGGTCATGCACTCCCTCTCGGTCGCTCGGCGTCACGTGATGACCCGGCGCGCCCCAGGTCCCCCGTTCGGACCAGCCGACGCCGCAGCCCTGCCGGCCGCGCCCGCACCCGGATCCGCTGGCGCGCCGTAACCGTCCGGACACCTTCGGCGCGTACGTTCCCCCCACCGGTCGCGCGGACGCGCCCGGGCGGCCGGACGCGACGGGAGGGGAGGCCGGTGTTCGAGCACGTCGACCCGTTCATCGGCACCGACGCCACGGCGCTGCCCCCGCAGTCCGGGCTCGCCGCCACCTGGTGGTGGCCGAAGCCGCAGGTGGGGAACACGCACCCCGGCGCGACGTACCCGCTCGGCATGGTGAGCGCGTGCGCCTACTCGGGCGCCTACCCCACCGGGTACGGGCGGTACGACCTGTCGACCGAGGGCCTGCCGCCCGCCCTGCACGCGACCCAGCGCGCCTCCGGGTTCACGCACTTCCAGCAGTCCGGCACCGGCGCGATCCGCAAGTACTACAACTACGTGCGCGTCACCCCGATGCTGCAGCCGCTCGACGACCTCGGGCAGCTCTGGGACGTGTCGGACGAGCGTGCCGAGCCCGGCTACTACGCCGCGACGCTGGACTCCGGCATCCGGTGCGAGGTCACCGTCGGCCCGAAGTCGGCGGTGCACCGGTACACGTTCCCCGCGCACCGGGACGCGCGGCTGGTCATCGACCTGAGCCTCGGCGGCCTCGACATCCCCTACGGCCGGACCGTGCCGCTGCGGGCGCACCTCGAGTCGGTCGAGCCGGGCGTGGCGCAGGGCGAGATCACCGTCGAGGGGGCGCCGCTCGCGGTGCACGTGGAGTGCGACACCCCGCACTGGCGGCAGCTGCTCTGGTACGACCGCCGCCTGATGCCGGGCGGCACCCGGCTCGACTTCGACCGCATCCGCCCGACCACGCTGCGCCCGTTCGGCCTCATGTGGGCCGGGCCGACCGAGCCGGGGCAGGTCGTCGAGCTGCGGTTCGGCTTCTCGCTGCGCGGCGTCGCGCAGGCGCGCGAGAACCTCGTCCGCGAGTGCGGGCCGGGGCCGTCGTCGTTCGCGGAGCGGCGGGCGCGCACGGCGCACGAGTGGCGCCGCCAGCTCGGCAAGGTTCAGGTCGACACCCCGGACGCGGGCAAGCAGACCGTCCTGTCGACGGCGCTGTACCACTCGCTGATCAAGCCCTGCCTCGCGCCGGACGAGAGCCCGTTCTGGCCGACCGACACCCCGTTCGCGTACGACATCGCGACGATGTGGGACATCTACCGCACGCAGCTCCCGCTGCTCACGGCGCTGGTGCCGGACAAGGCGATCGAGCTGGCGACGGCGATCCTGCACATCGCCGAGGAGGAGGGGAACTTCCCGATCGGCTACCGGATGGCCCGCGGCGCCGACCGGTTCTCCCGGCAGGGCAGCGCGCTGGCGCACACGTTCCTCGCCGACCTGTGCGCGCTGGGGCTGCCGTTCGACTGGGACTGGGCGCTGGTGCACCTGCACAACGACCTGCGCCGGACGTACGGCGAGGAGTTCCTGCTGCACGGCCGCACGCACCCGATCAGCCACACGCTGGACCTGGCGTTCGGCTACTTCTGCACCGCGGTCATCGCCCGGCAGGTCGGCGACCGGACGCTGCTCGACCAGTTCGCCCCGCTGGCGGGCCGGTGGCGGAACGCGTTCGACCCGGCGACCGGCCTGCTGCGCGACTCGACGTTCTACGAGGGCGGCCGGTGGAACTACTCGTTCCGGCTGCTGCACGACATGGCGGCGCGGATCGACCTGGCGGGTGGCGACGACGCCTTCGTGGCGCTGCTCGACCGGTTCTTCGGGTACGGCGCCGACCCGGTGAAGCAGCCGGGGCTGGCCCCCTCGGAGGACGAGATGCTCGCCGGCTACGCGCTGCACCGGTTCGAGGGCCTGAACAACGAGCCGGACATGGAGGCGCCCTGGGCGTACCAGTACGCCGGGCGCCCCGACCGCACCGCCGAGGTGGTGCACGCGATCACGCAGCAGCAGTTCGGCACCGGCCGCGGCGGCCTGCCCGGCAACGACGACTCGGGCGGGCTGTCGTCCTGGTACGTGTGGGCGACGCTCGGGCTGTTCCCGGTCGCCGGCCAGAACCTGTTCCTGGTGAACGCACCCGCGTGGCGCGAGGCCCGGGTCGACGTCGGCGGGAAGGCGTTCACGGTCGAGACCAGCGGGTTCGTGGAACCCGAGCCCGACCGGCCCGCGCAGTACGTGCAGCGGGTCCGGCTGGACGGGGTGGACCTCGACCGCACGTGGCTGACCGGCACGGAGCTGCACGCCGGCGGCCGGCTCCAGGTCGACCTCGGCCCGGAGCCGGGCCCGTGGACCGCCGCCGCCCGGCCGCCGTCGCTCAGCACCAGCCGCGCCTGACACCGGCGCCGCACTCCCCACCCCTGCCGCACGATCCTCCCGGAGGCCTGCCGTGACCGACGCGACCCTCAGCACCACCGCCGACGCGGCGCCCGCGCGCCGGGTCGACCGCCGCCTCGTCATCGTCGTGCGCGCCGACCCGGTCATCTGCGGCCACTCCGGCGAGGCCCGGAACCTCGCCGAGGCCGCGCTCGACCGCGGGTTCGACGAGGTCCGGATCATCACCTGGCCGATCGACCGCCTGCAGGCGGCCGGCCTGCCGCTCAAGCCGCTCGACCGCGTCATGCCGTACCGCGACGGGGTGGTCGTCGAGCGCCCCGGACCGGTGGGCGACTACAAGGTGCCGGACGGCCGCTACGTGGCGGGGCTGATCGGCCGCCTGGTCGAGCTGTTCACGGACGGCGTGCCCACGGTCGCGCTGTCGCTGTACCTGAGCCCGCACGCCACGGCCGTCGCGGACGCGGTGCACGTCGCCCGGCGCACCGGCCTGCCCGTGGACGTGACCACGGTCGCCGAGGCGGTCGGCTCCGACGTCACCAACGTCGTGCGCGCCTGCGTCGAGGCGGACCAGTTCGGCGCCGCCGCGCACGTGCTCTCCTCCTACCTCGAGCACGACGTCTGCCTCGCGGTGTCCGAGTACACCCGCGACCTGATCGTCTCGGAGGCCGAGGCGCTCGACGCGAAGCACGGCACGACGTTCGCCGCGCAGTGCCGCGAGCGGGTCCGGATCTCCTACCCCGCCGTCGACGTCGCGCAGTACCTGTCGCGCGACGACGCCGAGACGGACGCGGTGCTCGGCGCCCGCGGCCTCGACCGCGACGGCTACGTGCTCTACCTGTCCCGCCTGGCCGCCGCCAAGGGCGTGGACGACCTGATCGACGGGTACGCCGCCAGCACGGCCCCGGGGACGCACCGCCTCGTGATCGCCGGGAACGGGCCGGAGGCGGCGCAGCTGCGGGCGCACGCCGCCGCGTCGCCCGTCGCCGACCGGGTGCTGTTCCTCGACGACGTGTCGGACGACGAGAAGCCGCACCTCATGGCCGGCGCGGCCGCGTACGTGCTGCCGAGCAAGCCGCGGCCGGAGTTCGTCGAGACGTTCGGCATCGCGCTCGTCGAGAAGATGCTGTCCGGCGGCGGGCCCGTCATCACCACCGACACCGGCGGCATCCCGGAGGCGGTCGGCGACACGGCGATCATCGTGCCGGTGGAGGACCCGGCGGCCATCGCGGCGGCGCTCGACCGGGCGCTCGGCGTCACGGGTGCCGAGCGCGAGGAGTGGGCGGACGCGGCGCGGGAGTTCGCGCTGCAGTTCGACCGGGCCGTGGTGCTGGACAAGATCCTCGAGGCGGTCGACGCGGTGGTGCCGGCGCGGGGGTGACGCCCGGGCGTCCGGGGCCACGCGCGCCGGTGCGCGGGCGCCGCGAAAGCGGGGCTGGACACCGCACAGCGCGATGCGGCTAGCGTGAGCGGCGTCGGTCCGGCAGCCGCCCCCGAGGGATCGCCCGTCGACGTCCGAGGAACGATCATGCAGGTCATCCCCAAGAGCTACGGCAGGCTCGTCATCATGACCCCGGAGGAGATGCGGGAGAAGCGGGCGACGGAGCTCGCGAGCATCGGTCTCGACCTCGAGACGATCGAGGAGCGCTACGAGACCTGGCAGCTCTCGCGCGAGCAGCGCATCGCGTACGAGGAGTACCTCACGCTGGGCAGGATGCTCGGTGAGTGACGAGGCGACCGCCCGGCCCGACGGCGCCGACTCGCGGGAGGGTGGGTCGCTGGCGGACGTGACGCAGCGGTTCGCCGCGGACCTTCGCAGCACCCTGCGGGGCGTCGTCCCGGGCGATCCCGGCACGTTCGAGGTCCGCCCGACGGCGACCCCGCTGACGCACCAGATGGTCCAGCAGGAGCCGCCCGACGGACTCCCGCTGGCCGTCGACGGCGTCGTCGTGCTCCGGCTGCGCGCGTCCTTCGACTGCGGCTGGGACCACACCGGCCGGTACCTGGCCGTCCGCCGGTCGACGATGGCGGTCACCGCGGAGGGCACCGAGGAGCCGCTGTTCCGGTACGACTACGACGCCGGGACGGACGACAAGGTCCCGGCGGCCCACCTCAACGTGCACGGGCACCGCGACGAGCTCGTGTTCGCGATGATGGCCGCCGGCTACCGGCTCCGCGGGCAGGCCCGCACCTCGGCGGTCCGCCGCGGCCAGGTGCCCCGCGTCTCGACGCTCCACTTCCCGCTCGGCGGCCACCGGTTCCGGCCGTCGTTCGAGGACGTCCTGGAGATGCTGGTCCGGGAGTTCGGCCTCGACACCCGGCCCGGCTGGCGCGCGGCGGTGTGCGCCGGGCGGACGCGGTGGCGGGCGGTCCAGCTCCGCGCCGCGGTCCGGGACGACCCGGCGGCCGCTGCGGAGGCGCTCGGCGACCTCGGGTACGCGGTCCGGCCGCGGGCACCGGGCGCGTCGGTGTCAGCCGCGCCGCGGCGCGCTCCCGCGGGCGTGCCGACGCCCGGCGGCGGCGGATCGACCGGCGGCCCTTGGCCGACGGCCGGCGTCGAACCGCGTCAGTCGCAGTAGTCGCAGATCCCGGTGCCCGGCAGCACCATCGAGCACGTCGGGCACGTCTTCGTGAACTCGACCGGCTCGGGCTTCCTCGCGCGCGGCGTCGCGGCGGCGCGCGGCGCCCGCGGAGCCTTCGGCTCGGTCGGGCGCGTCCGGGCCGGGGCGGCGGCGCGCGCGGCAGCGGCCTGCGGAACGTCGAAACCGCGCCGGGCGAGCAGCGCCTGGGCCGCCTCCTCGCCGCCGTGGAACTCGTCGGCACCCGCGAGCCGCCCGGTCGCGAACCGGTGCGCGACACCGAGGATCGCGGTCGTCGGGTAGGGGCGGTCCTCGTGGAGGAAGAAGCCGCCGCCGGCGGGGAAGCCGTAGACGCCGAGGAAGCCGTCGGCCCCGCGGGAGTCGTGCTCGGCGATGGCCTGGAGGATGTGCGCGCGCGTCACGGCGGAGAAGGTCGCCACGTCGCAGAAGCCTACGTCGTCCGCCCGCGCGGATCCCCCGGCGAAGGGCCTGGGACGCCTGTGACGTCCCTTGCACCCCGCCGCGCCCGCTGCAGGGAGGCCCCGCTCGCCGCGCGGGCCGGCGCCGCAGCCGGTAGGAACAGGGGGCATGACCACCCGCGTCGGCTTCCACAGCTCGCACGAGCAGGTCCACCCGTCCGCCCTCCTCGCGGCGGTCCAGCACGCGGAGGAGGCGGGCTTCGACGCCGCCATGTGCTCCGACCACTGGGCGCCGTGGGGCACGAACCAGGGCCACTCCGGCTTCGCCTGGACCTGGCTCGGCTCCGCGCTGGCCACCACCCGGCTGCCGTTCGGCACCGTGAACGCGCCCGGCCAGCGGTACCACCCGGCGATCATCGCCCAGGCGGCCGCCACGCTCGCCGCGATGTACCCGGGCCGGTTCTGGGTCGCGCTGGGGTCCGGCGAGAACATGAACGAGCACATCACCGGCGACCCGTGGCCGCCGAAGCCCGAGCGGGACGCCCGGCTGCGCGAGTGCGTCCAGATCATCCGCGCGCTGCTCGCGGGCGAGGAGGTCACCCACCACGGGCTGGTGACCGTCGACCGCGCCCAGCTGTGGACGCTGCCCGAGGTCCCGCCCCGGCTGATCGGCCCCGCCGTGACGCCGGAGACCGCCCGCGCGCACGCCGACTGGGCCGACGGCCTGGTCACGGTGAACCAGGACGTCGAGACGATGCGCCGGGTCGTCGGGGAGTACCGCGACGCCGGCGGCCGCGGTCCGATCTCGCTCCAGGTGCACGTGTCCTACGCGTCGGACCCGGGCGAGGCCTGGCGCCTGGCGCGCGAGCAGTGGGCGGGCAACGCCGCCGGGCCGCCGGCCGCGTGGGACATCGCGATGCCGGAGGCGTTCGACGAGCTGGCCGCCACCGTCGACGACGACACCCTGAGCACCGGGGTGATCATCGAGCACGACCCCGCCCGGCTCCGCGACCGCCTGGTCGAGCTGGTCGAGATCGGGTTCGACGAGGTCTACCTGCACCAGGTGGCCACCGACGTCCGGCCGGACCACGGCAAGCACGACGACGCCGCGCCCACGGTCACGCACCCGCCGTCGTCGCTGGACGCGTTCATCGACCTGGCGGCCGAGCACCTGCTGCCGGCGCTCCGGGCCGTCGACGCCGGCACCGAGGCGGCGGACGCATGAGGATCCGCGACACCGGCGACCTGTGGTGGAAGAACGCCGTCGTCTACTGCCTGGACGTCGAGACGTACATGGACTGGAACGACGACGGCGTCGGCGACCTCCCCGGCCTGGTGCAGCGCCTCGACCACCTGGCCGACCTCGGCGTCACCTGCCTGTGGCTGATGCCGTTCTACCCGACGGCCGACCGGGACGACGGCTACGACATCACCGACTTCTTCGGGGTGGACCCGCGCCTCGGCGACGCCGGCGACCTGGTCGAGCTGATCCGGACCGCGAAGGACCGCGGCATCCGGGTCATCGCCGACCTGGTCGTCAACCACACGTCCGACCGGCACCCGTGGTTCAAGGCCGCGCGGAGCAGCCCGGACAACCCGTTCCGGGACTTCTACGTCTGGCGCACCGAGGAGCCCCCGCCCACGGCGGACGAGGTGATCTTCCCCGACCAGGAGCAGGGGATCTGGACGTACGACGAGCAGGCGGGCGCCTGGTACCGGCACCGGTTCTACCGGCACCAGCCCGACCTCAACACCGCGAACCCGCAGGTCCGGGACGCCATCGCCAAGGTCGTCGGCTACTGGGCGGAGCTCGGGCTCGCCGGGTTCCGGGTCGACGCGGTGCCGTTCATGCTCGCGGACGCGGCGAACTCCCCGCACGACGACATCGAGCACCCGCACGAGTTCCTCAAGGCGCTGCGGTCGTTCCTGAGCCGGCGGACCGGCGACGCGATCCTCATGGGCGAGGTGAACCTGCCGTACGAGGAGCAGCGGATGTTCTTCGGCGACCAAGACGGCGACGGGTCGGCGGAGGGCGACGAGCTGAACCTCCAGTTCGACTTCGTCGCCATGCAGCAGATGTACCTGTCCCTGGCCCGGCAGGACGCCGGCGCGCTCGCCCAGGCCCTGCGCGACCGCCCGCACATCCCGCACGACGCGCAGTGGGCGACGTTCGTCCGGAACCACGACGAGCTGACGCTGGACAAGCTCTCGGACGACGAGCGCGCCGAGGTGTTCGCGGCCTTCGGTCCGGACGAGGACATGCAGCTCTACGGCCGCGGGCTGCGCCGCCGGCTGCCGCCGATGCTGGACGGGGACCCGCGCCGGGTCCGGATGGTCTACTCCCTGCTGTTCACGCTGCCCGGCACGCCCGTGCTGTTCTACGGCGAGGAGATCGGCATGGGCGAGAACCTCGCCGCCGACGGCCGGCTCGCCGTCCGCACGCCGATGCAGTGGACGTCGGGCCGCAACGGCGGCTTCTCGGCCGCGGCCCCGCGCCGGCTCGCCGGCCCGGTGGTCGAGGGCGGCTTCGCGCCCCAGCACGTCAACGTCGCCGACCAGCGGCGCGACCCGGACTCGCTGCTGTCGTTCGTGAAGACGCTGGTGCGGCGGTACCGGGAGTGCCCGGAGCTCGGCTGGGCGGAGCGCGCGGAGATCCTCGACCAGCCGCACGCCGCCGTGCTCGCGCACCGGTCGACCTGGCAGGACGCGTCGATGATCGCGGTGCACAACCTCGGGCCGGAGGCGGTCACCGTGCCGCTGCGGCTGCGGGACCTGGTCCGGGAGCCGGGCGACGCCGGGCCCGCGGACGGCACCGCGACCACCCGCAGCGCGGCCGGCGACGACGAGCCGGTCCGGCTGGTCGACCTGCTGGAGGACGGGGCCTGCGAGGTCGACCCTGACGGCCGGGTCGAGGTGGAGCTGCCGGCGTACGGCTACCGCTGGCTCCGCGTCGTCCGCCCGGGCTCGCGCCGCCTGCTCTGAACCCGGGACCGCCGCACCGGCCTCTGGTTGACCAGACCAGACCAAGGTCGCGACAATCGTGTCATGGGCGTCCCGGTGAGCATCTACGAGGCCAAGACCCACCTGTCGCGGCTCGTGAGCCGCGCCGAGCACGGCGAGGAGATCATCCTCACCCGCAGCGGCCGGCCGGTGGCCCGGCTGCTGCCGCTCGAGCGGCGGCCGGAGCGTCGGCGTCCGGGGGCCCTGCGTGGGCAGATCGCGATCGGGGCGGACTTCGACACCCTCACCGACGCCGACGCGGGCGACTGGTACGGCGCATGAGGCTCCTGCTCGACACCCACGTGGTCCTCTGGTGGCTCGCCGACGATCCTCAGCTGGGCGCGCGCCATCGGGAGCTGATCGCCGACCCCGGCAACGACGTGCACTTCTCCGCCGTCAGCGTCGCCGAGATCGCCATCAAGAGCTCGCTGGGCAAGCTGACCGCTCCCGCGGACGTCGTCACGCCGCTGGTCGACGACGGCATCGCCCCCGTGCCGTTCACGCCCGAGCACGCCGCGGCGCTGCGCGGACTCCCCTGGCACCACCGCGACCCGTTCGACCGCATGCTCGCGTGCCAGGCGCAGGTCGAGGACCTGGTGCTGGCGACGGTCGACGCCCGGCTCGGCGAGTACGACATCCGCACGGTGTGAACGCCGCGCCCCGCGGTCAGGAGCGGGTGACCGTCCGGCGGCCCGCCGCCAGGTCCACCAGGCGGGGCAGGATCACGTCGCCCGCGGCCCGCAGGCCGTCGTGCAGGTACTCGTTCGTCACCCACACCTGCGCGTTCCCCACCGCGTCCGCCGTGCCGGTCGCCAGGTCCAGGTCCACGTACGGGTCGTCGACGTACTGCACCGCGGCCACCGGCACCTCGTTGGCCGCGAGCCGCTCCGGGTCGTACAGCGCGGGCCAGGACGTGCGGGCCGCGAGCGCCTCCGCCGCCGCCCGGAACGGCCGCAGCGCCCGGATCTCGTCGAACATCCACGGGAACACCGCCTCGCCGGTGAGCGCGAGCGGCCGGGCGTCGGGCGCGTGGTCGGGCCGGCGGTCGAGCTCGGCCTGCGCCGCCCACCCGCCCGCGCGCTCGCCCTGGTGGTAGATGACCTCCTGGAGCACGGCGTACAGCGGGTTCGCGTCGAAGCCGGTCTGGGTCTGCACGGCGAGCGCGAACGCGTCGTCCGGCGCCCCGTCCGCGTCCAGGTCGACGGTGTCGAGCAGCCAGTGCAGCGCGTCCACCCCGGTGCTCATGCCCAGCGGCATGCCGAGCGTCTGCAGCCGGCGCACGGTGAACGGGTCGCCGTCGGGGAGCGCGACGTCCCCGGCGGCGAGCCGGTCCGCGAGCGCCCCGAGCAGCTGGACGTCCTCCGGGTACCGGCGCGCGAACGCGGCGACCCGCGCGGCCTGCCGCGGGAACGTCCGCGCGTACACGTCCTCCGCGGTCGCGGCGACGCCGGGCAGGCCGCCGGTCACGTAGCAGGCGGTCAGCGCCTCGGGGTGCCGGGACAGGTAGGTGAGCGTGAGGAACCCGCCGTAGGACTGGCCGAGCGTCGACCAGCGGCGCCCGCCGTACACCGCGCGGCGCACCGCCTCCGCGTCTTCGACGATCGCGTCCGCCCGGAAGCACGCCAGGTAGTCGGCGGCCTCCTCGCCCGAGCCGAACCGGGCGATCGTCCGGCCGTCGACCCGGGACGACCGCCCCGTGCCGCGCTGGTCGAGCAGCACCACCCGGTGCGTGCGCAGGGCCGTCGACCACCAGCCGCCGCCGAGCGGGCGCGGGCCCATGCCACCGGGGCCGCCCTGCAGGAACAGCAGCAGCGGCAGGTCCTCGGCGTCCCGGGCCGGGTCGACGAGCTCGCGCGCGAACACCTCGATCGTCGGGTACCGGGACGGGTCCTCGCGGTCGACGGGCACCCGCACGCGGTGGTCCCGGACCAGCACCGGGGGCACGAGGCGGGGCTCGGAGGTGCGGACGGCGGACGTGCGGGCGCGACGGCGAGCGGCCGGGGAGGCGGGGGTCACGGCAGCACCCTAGGGTGTCGCGGACCGCTCCGGACCCGGGTCGGCACCCCGACGGCGGAGGACCACGTGCCCGGACGGACGATCGTGATCACCGGCGCCAGCGACGGCATCGGCGCCGCCGCCGCACGCCGGCTGGCCGGCGCGGGCGAGCGGGTCGTGCTCGTCGGGCGCGACCCGGCACGCACGGCCGCGGTCGCGGCGGGCCTGGGCGCCCCGCACCACCTCGCCGACTTCGCCGAGCTCGACCAGGTGCGCCGCCTCGGCGCCGAGCTGCGGGCCGCCTACCCGCGGATCGACGTCCTGGCCAACAACGCCGGCGGCATCATGGGCCCGCGATCCGTCACCGCCGACGGGTTCGAGCGCACCCTGCAGGTGAACCACCTGGCGCCGTTCCTGCTCACGCACCTGCTGCTGCCGACGCTGGTGGAGAGCCGGGCGTCGGTGGTGGCGACCTCGAGCGTCGCGGCCGCGCGCTGGGGCCGGATCGACCTCGACGACCTCGGCAACGAGCGCCGGTACCGCCCGGCGAAGGCGTACGGCGACGCGAAGCTCGCGAATGTCCTGCACACGGTCGAGCTCCAGCGCCGGTACGGCGGGCAGGGCCTCGCGGCGGTGGCGTTCCACCCGGGCATCGTCGCCACGAGCTTCGCCAAGGAGACGAACCACCTGATGCGGCTCGTCTACCACACGCCCCTGCGCCGGCTGCTGACGATCACCCCGGAGCAGGGGGGCGACTACCTCGCGGCGCTCGCCACCGGCACGCCGGGGGTCGACTGGGCGCCCGGCGGGTACCTCGAGCAGGGGCGCGCCGCCGTGCCGCCGCCGCAGGCCGCGGACGCCGACCTCGCCCGCCGGCTGTGGGACGTGAGCGCCGCGCTCGTCGGCGTCTGAGGCGGCGCGGGGACGGCGGTGTTTCCGCGGCGTCACCGCCGCCGGGCCCGGGTGACACCTGCGTGAAATCCCGGCCGCGCCCCTGTCGGCCCCGGTGCGCGCCCCCCGACACTCGGCTCGGGCCGCACGGCCCGGCGAGGACGCGAGCACCCCGGGGGCAGGTGGCCATGACGACCGACGACACGCTCGGCAGCACCGGGCTCGCGGAGCCGGACCCGCCGTTCGGGCGGCTGGCGGTCGGCGCGCCCGCGCCGCGGTGGCTGCACGCCGCCCTGTGCGCGGCCTGGGGCTGGGAGCCCGGGCGGACGACCGTCGACCTGCTGGCGCTCTCGCACAACGCGACGTTCCGGGTGTCGGTGGCCGGCCGGCCGGTCGCGGTGACCCGCGTCGCGCCGCCCGCCTACATGGAGGACACCGCGGCGGTCGAGTCGGAGGTGGCCTGGATGGCCGCGCTCGGCGCGGCGGGCGCGGTCCGGGTGCCGGTGGTCGTCCCGCCGGTGGACGGCCGGGACGTCGCCCTGGTGCCCGACGACGACGACCGGCACTGGGTCTGCCTGACCTGGCGGTACGTGCCCGGGCCCTCGCTCGAGGACGCGCTGGCGGACGCGCTCGCCGGCGCCGACGACCCCGGGGCCTGGCACCGCCGGGTCGGCACCACCGCCGCGCTCCTGCACGAGCACGCCCTGGGCTTCCACCGGCCCCGCGACTTCGTCCGGCCGACGTGGGAGCCCGCGGACCTGGTCGGTCCGGGCAGCCGGTGGGGCGCGTGGGAGCAGGCCCGCCTGCCCGCCGCCGACCTCGCGCTGCTCGGGCGGGCACGCGACGCCGCCCTCGACGCCCTGCGCGCCGCGTCCCGCGCCCCCGACTCCTGGGGCCTCGTGCACGCGGACCTGCGGCCCGGGAACCTGCTGCTCGGCGGCGGCGACGACCTCACGCTGATCGACTTCGACGACTGCGGGTTCTCCTGGTTCGTGCTGGACCTGGCGGCGGCGCTGTCCTACGTCGAGCACCTGCCGGACGCGGCCGCCCGCGCGCAGTCCTGGGTGGCGGGCTACCAGGAGGTGCGGCCGCTGACCCGGCAGGACGCCCGCACCGCGTGCGCGCTGTCCATGCTGCGCCGGCTGCAGCTGCTCGGCCGGACCGTGACGGACCCGCGCGGCGGCCCGTCGGGCGCGCTCCGCGCCGAGCAGCCGGCGGGCTCGGTCCTGGTCGCGGAGCGCTACCTCGGCTCGCCCACCTGGCTCCTCGCCTGACCCGCGCCGCCCGCCGCACGGGCCGCCGACGTCGGCACTCCCGCGCCGGAGAGCGCGGAACCCGACCTGGTGCGCGGCTGCGATGCTGAGGGGGTGACCGACGCATCCCCCGCCGCCGGCGGGACCGGGGACCTCGCGCGGCTGACCGCGCTCATCCGCGAGTTCAGCGCCGAGCGCGACTGGGAGCAGTTCCACGACCCCAAGTCCCTCGTGCTGGCCCTGGTCGGCGAGGTGGGCGAGCTCGCCGAGCTCGTGCAGTGGCTGCCCGCGGGCGACGCGGTGGCGTACTTCGCCGACCCCGACCGGCGCCGCCGCGCGGGCGAGGAGATCGCCGACGTGCTGGTCTACCTGCTGCGGCTGGCGGACGTGCTCGGCGTCGACGTGCTGGCGGCGACGCTGGACAAGCAGGCCGAGGCGCGGCGGCGGTTCCCCGTCGCCGACGTGCGCGGGGTGGCGCCGCGGCGGGACTGAGCCCGCGTCAGGCCGCCGCCCGGCGCCGGGGCAGGACGAACCGGTCCAGGTCGCGGGCGACGTGCACCACGGCCGACCCCGCCGCGGCGCGGGCCTGCTCCCCCAGCGGCGCGAGGTCGGCGTACCGCCCGGAGAAGTGGCTGAGCACCAGCGTCCGCGCCCCGGCACCCGCCGCGAGCGCCCCCGCCTGCCCGGCGGTCAGGTGCCGGTAGTCGGCGGCCAGGTCCGCGTCCTCGTCGGCGAAGGTGCACTCCGCGAGCAGCAGGTCGACGCCCTCCGCGAGCGCCTCGGCGCCCGGGCACGGGGCGGTGTCCATGACGACCGCCACCCGCTGCCCGCGCCGCGGCACGCTGACGTCCGCGAGCCCGACCGACCCGATCCGCCCGTCGCGCTGCAGCCGCCCGACGTCGGGTCCGGCGATCCCCGCCGCGGCGAGCCGGTCCGGCAGCAGGGTCCGGCCGTCGGGCTCCGCGAGCCGGTAGCCGAAGGTCTGCACCCGGTGCCGCAGCGGCTCGACGGTGAGCCCCGGGGCCACCTCGCCGGCCGACCCGTGCGGGTGCAGCCGCAGGTCGAGCCCCGGCGTCGCGAGCCCGACGAGCGCCCGCACCACCGCCTCGCCCTCCGCCGGGTAGTGCAGGTGCACCGGGTGCTCGACCCGGTCCAGCACCATCCGGGACAGCACGCCCGGCAGGCCGTAGCTGTGGTCGCCGTGCACGTGCGTGAGGCAGATCCGGGTGATCGACGGCGGGGCGACGCCGGCCAGCGTGAGCTGCCGCTGGGTGCCCTCGCCGGGGTCGAACAGGTAGGCCTCGCGGTCCCACCGGAGCAGGTAGCCGTTGTGATTGCGCGTCCGGGTCGGGACCTGGGAGGCCGTCCCGAGGACGACGAGCTCGCGCACCACGCGGCCAGTCTGGCCGCCGCCCCCGCGTGCGCGCGTCCGGCTCGCCGGAGCACCCGGCCCGGTCAGGTCGGGGACGCGGAGCCCTCGGACGCAGGCGCCGTGTCCCCGACCCCGGCCCACTCCTGCAGCCGCGGGATCAGCACGCGGGCGGGCACCTCGAACCCGCCGAGGCGCACCGGCCGGTCGCGCCCGGCCACCGTGAGCACCACGGACTCCGACCAGGAGGGCCGGCCGTGGATGTTGCCGTCCACCGCCAGCACCGCGTCCCGGGGGATGCGCAGCGGTCGCCACCGCCGCTCCAGGAGGAGCGCGTCCTCGGTGAGCACGAGCGTCGCCCGCAGGTCGACCACCGCGAGGACCACCGCCATCACGATGAGCAGGCCGGACGCGGTCACGAAGAAGGCGGCGAGGCCGCGCTCCTCGCCGTCGAGCCGCGGCACCCAGGACGCCAGCAGGAGGGCCTGCCCCGCGACCCCGGCCCACAGCCAGCGCCCGGGGCGCGCGGTCCTCGCGACGACCTCGCGCATCACGCCCTCCTCGGTGTCGCCCGCTGGGCTGCGGCGCGGGCTGCCGGCGTGGTCGCCATGATGCCGCGGGCGCACCGGGACGACCACAGGGCCGCGGCCTGTGCGTCGTCCCCAGACCGGCCCCGACCCGGCCGCGCCGCTGGGCTCGCCCGCGTCAGCCTGGGGTGACCGCGGTGCGCCGGGCGCCGCCGGCCCGGGAGGCGAGCGTCGTGCCGCACACGGCGAGCAGCACCCCCACCGCGTACCAGAGCAGGTCGGTCGCGACGAACGTGGTGCCCAGGAGGTACCGCAGCGGCGGCCACGCGTCGGCAGCGGCGGCGGGCACCCCGGTGAGCTGGGCGAGCTCGACCGCCCAGCACAGACCGAGCGCGAGCCCGGCCCGCGCCGGGGCGGACCACCGGGGCAGGGCGGGCCCGACCAACAGCGTGACCAGCGCCGCGTACAGGGCGTCTCCCAGGGCGTCGGCGGCCGCCCCGGAGCCGTACCGCGCCGTCGCGAGCCCCGCCGCCACCACGAGCGCGCCGGCCACCCCGGTCGCCACCCACGGGCGTCCGCCCTGGTCACGCCTCGTCCGCACCGCGCCACCTCCCGCACCGACGCTAGGGCGCCCGCGCGGTCGCGGGGCGGCGCGCCGGTCCGGGTGGGGAGGAGGTGTCGTGTCGGTCCCGTGTGCGACCGTTCCGCGGTGACCAGCACCACCCGCACCACCCGCGCCGCCCGCACGCCGCTCGCCTCCTCCCCCCGAGGCCGCCCGCCGGCCCGGAAGCCGAGGGGCCGCGCCCGGGGCGGTCGGCTGGGGTGGGCGTGGCTGGTGCTGGTCGTCGCGGTGGCCCTCGGCGCCGGGCTGCCGGTGTGGTCCGAGGCCCGCGAGTCGGCCCGGTTCCCGGTCACCGCCGCCGACCTCGACCGCGCCCGCACCGAGCTCGCCGGGCTCGCGGTCAAGGGCCGCGCCCCGAAGACCGGCTACGACCGCGACCAGTTCGGCCCCGCGTGGGCAGACGTCGACCGCAACGGCTGCGACACCCGGAACGACGTCCTGGCCCGCGACCTCACCGACGTGACGTTCGAGGCCGGCACGCACGACTGCGTGGTGCTCACCGGCACCCTGGCGGACCCGTACACCGACGAGGTGATCGCGTTCGAGCGCGGCCCGAGCAGCGCCGCCGTGCAGATCGACCACGTCGTCGCGCTGTCGGACGCGTGGCAGAAGGGCGCGCAGCAGTGGGACGCGGAGACCCGGAGGCAGTTCGCCAACGATCCGGCCAACCTGCTCGCGGTCGACGGCCCCGCCAACGGCGCGAAGGGCGACGGCGACGCGGCGACCTGGCTGCCGCCGAGCACGGGGTACCGGTGCGCGTACGTCGTGCGGCAGGTCCGGGTAAAGGCGGCGTACGGCCTGTGGGTGACGCAGGCGGAGCACGACGCGATGGGCCGCCAGCTCGACGGCTGCGCGGTCGCGGGCTGACGCCGGGCACCCCCGAGCCGATCGACGCGGCCGGGCCGGCACGCCCCGGCAAGGCGCCGGCGAGCGCCGGCCTCGGCCCTGGTGCGGCGCTACGCGTGTCGAAGGCGCAGCCCCGGGTGCCGCTGCCGCGGATGTGAAGGTCTCGCGCGAACCGGAGCGCGTGCACGGCGGCATCGTCTACGTTCGCAGGCGATAGGGGGCAACGATGACCGAATCTCGTTCGAAGAGGCTGTTCCTCGTCGCAGCGACGACGACGGTGGCGGCGGTGATCGCGTACGCCGTCTCGTTCTCGATCGCTTTCGATCGCAGCGATGCGGGTCAGGACTCCGGAACTGCAGGAGCCATCGTCTGGCCCGCGGCACTCATCTCCGTCGCCGGTCTGATCGCCAGCGTCGCGCTGTCGGCCGTGTGGCTCTCACGGCGCGGCAGTCGAGCAGTGAGCGCGTAGACAGGCGGAACTGCCGGGCCGACGGTCGGGCGCCACGTGCCCGGGTCCCACGTCGACTCCACCCGCGCGACCTGGTGCGTATCCCCCTGCGGCGTGCTGGCGCGGGTGACCGCGCCGCTGCCGCGCGACCCGCGCCCGCTCAGAGCAGCGGCCGCTCCAGGATCCACGACCCGCCCAGCGCCAGCGCCCCGACGCACACCAGCAGCAGCACCGCCACCCACACCCCGCCCGGCACCGGGGTCAGCCGGGCCAGGAGGTCCGCGTCGGACGTCCCCCGGCCGCGCGCCCGCCGCCGCTGCGACTGCATCTCGAGCACCGCCCGCGGCGCCCCGAGGAGCAGGAACCAGGTGACCGCGTACGCGACCGCGACCTGCACCGCCGCGGTCCCCCACCAGGACACCCCGACCAGCACGACCCCGGTCACCAGCACGGCCCACAGCCCGTACCAGTTCCGGATCTGCACCAGCACTCCCACCAGCACGACGAGGAGCGCCCACAGCAGCCCCACGGCGTACCCGCGCCCGAGCAGCCACGCCGCCCCGAGCCCGAGCACCGCCGGCCCGACGTAGCCGGCGAACGCGGTCGCCACCATGCCCGGCCCGCGGGGTTTCCCGACGGAGACCGTGAGGCCCGAGGTGTCCGAGTGCACCCGGATGCCGGACAGCCGGCGCCCGGACAGCACGGCGACCAGGCCGTGCGCCGCCTCGTGCACGATCGTCAGGAGGTGGCGGGACACGTGCCACAGCGCCGGGACCGCGAGGCAGAGCAGCGCGGCCGCGAGCGTGCCGAGCAGCACGGCCTGCCCCGGGGCGGGCTGCACGGTGGTGGCGCGGTCCCAGATCTCCCCGGGCAGGGTGCGCAGGGTGTCGAGGAACCCGCTCACAGGCTGTCGAGGGTCACGTCGGCCAGCTCGACCGTCAGGTGCAGGCCGTCCGGGCCGACGACGGCACCGGTCACCTCGGCGCCGGCGGGCAGCTGGTCGGTGACGTCGACCTCGGCGATCCGGGACGCCAGGCCGTCGGGCAGCAGCCCGGCGTCGATGGTGAACCCGCCGAGCGACGCGCTGGTGATGGTCGCGACGAGGCCGTCCGCGCCGGCGGGCGCGAGGGTCAGCGAGACGCCGACCGGGACGCCGGCCACGGCGCCGGTGGCCACCAGGGACTCGCCGTCGACCGCGAGCGCCAGGTCCCAGCCGGTGCGCTCGCGGAGCAGGGTCTCCAGCGCCGCGGTCGGCACGGTCGCGGTCGCGACCACGTGCTCGGCGCCGCGCGGCTCCTGCACCGCCACCCCGGTGGCGACGACGTCGAGGTCGGTGACGTCGAGCCCGCGGAGCGTCGCCCCCGACGCGGTCAGGTGCACGTCGTCGAGCGTGCCCCGGGCGAGCTGGGTCAGGAACGGGAACCCGGTGATGTCGACCCGGGGGTCGACCGCGCCGAGCTGGGAGCGCACCGCGTCCGCGGCCACGTCCTGGGCGAGCGAGTGGGTCACGCGGTCGGCGAGCAGGGTGCCGCCGACGAGGACGAGGACGGCGGCGGTGAGGCCGACGACGCATCCGACGCGGCGGCGGGGGGTGCGGGTGCGGGTCACGCCCCGAGGGTACGGGCCGACGGCCGCCCCGCGGGGCCCGGACCGGGCCAGGCGCAGGACCTTCACCCCGCCGACGCATCCGGGTGGTCCCGCCCGTCCACCAGCGCAGATCCGCCCGGATCGGGACGAACGACCCTGCTGACCGCCCGGTCGGTATCCGACGATCGAGAGGTCTCGCTGATCCGTCAGGAATCCCGGCGCCATCCCCCAGCCGCGCCGCTCTCGCCCCAGGAGGACCCGACATGACCGCCACCTTCGACCACGTCCTGCAACCGGGCCGCATCGGCTCGCTCGACCTGCCCAACCGCGTCGCCCTCGCCCCCATGGGCACCGAGATGGGCACGCACGAGGGCCTGATCACCGAGCGCGAGATCGCGTACTACACGGAGCGCGCCAAGGGCGGCACCGGCCTGGTCATGACCGGCATCTCCGCCGTGTCCCAGGACTACGAGGTCATCAACCCGGGCCTGTGCCGGGTCGACACCGACGCCGCGCTGCCCGGCCTCACCGCGCTGGCGGAGTCGGTCCACGCGGTCGGCGGGCGGATCTCGCTCCAGCTGACGGCCGGCCTCGGCCGGAACATCAACAACGTCGACCCGGAGCGGCTGCCGATCTCGGCGTCCGACAACCCGCACTACGCGCACCCCGAGGTGCTGTGCCGGCCGCTGGAGACCGACGAGATCCGGGTGATCGTCCGCCGGCACGCCGAGGCCGCCGCCCGCGCCGCGCGGGCCGGGATCGACGCCCTCGACATCCACGGGCACACCGGCTACCTGGTCGACCAGTTCATGAGCCCGGTGTGGAACCGCCGGACCGACGAGTACGGCGGCTCCACCGAGAACCGGTGCCGGTTCGCCGTCGAGATCATCCGGGCCGTGAAGGAGGCGGCGCCCGGCCTGCCCGTGTCGTTCCGGCTGTCCGTCGACCACCGGTTCCCGGGCGGTCGCACGGTCGAGGAGTCGCGGAAGATCGCCGTGGTGCTCGAGGCCGCCGGCCTGGACCTGCTGATCGCCGACGACGGCTCGTACGAGGCGATGGACTACGTGTTCCCGCCGTACTACCTGGGCGACGCGTGCATGGCGCCGGCCGCGAAGGCGATGAAGGAGGTCCTGTCCATCCCCGTGATGGCGGTGGGCAACCTGACCCCGGAGAACGCCGAGGCCGTGATCGCCGCGGGCGAGGCCGACTTCGCCGGCATCGGACGCGGCCTGATCGCCGACCCCGAGTGGGCGAACAAGCTCCGCGAGGGCCGTCGTGGCGACGTGCGCCCCTGCATCCGGTGCAACGCCATGTGCGTCGGCCACGCGTTCTTCGCCGAGGCCCTCGGCTGCGCGGTCAACCCGCAGGTCGGGTTCGAGCGCGAGCGGGTGCTCACCATCGCGCCGCGGCCGAAGCACGTCGTCGTCGTGGGCGGCGGCCCCGGCGGGCTGGAGGCGGCGCGGGTGGCGGGCCTGCGCGGCCACCGCGTCGACCTGTACGAGAAGGGCAGCAACCTGGGCGGGGTGCTGTGGCCCGCCGCGACGCCGGGGTTCAAGAAGGAGCTCCGCGGGATGGTCGGCTGGTGGGAGCGGCAGCTCGCCGACCTGCCCGTCACGGTGCACCTCGGCACGGAGATCACGGCCGACTCCCCCGAGCTCGAGGGCGCGGACCAGATCATCGTCGCGACCGGCTCGCTGCCGATCGTGCCGCGGTCGATCCCCGGCATCGACGGCCCGAACGTGGTCGAGGTGCTCGACTTCCACCTCGGGACCCCGGTCGGGCAGCGGGTGGTCGTGGCCGGCGGCGGCCTGTCGGGCGCGGACTCGGCCCTGGAGCTCGCGCAGGCGGGCCACGAGGTGACGATCGTCGAGATGGCGTCCGAGATCGCCAAGGACATGATCGTCATCAACCGCATCACCCTGCTCCGGCAGCTGGCCGAGGCGGGCGTGCGGATCCTGACCGGCCACACGGTCACGGCGGTCGACGAGAAGGGCCTGTCGGCGACCGGCCCCGACGGCGAGCAGGTCCACGTCGACGCGGACACGGTGCTGTCGGCGTTCGGCGTCCGCCCGAACACCGCGCTGCCCGAGGCGCTGGCCGGCCGCGCGGACGTGGTGCCGGTGGGCGACTGCGTGCAGCCGGCCAAGGTCGGCGAGGCCATCAACGCCGGCTTCCTGGCGGCCTACGCGCTCTGACCCGCGACGTCGGGCCCCGGACTCCCCGGTTGCGGGCGTCCGGGGCCCGACGTTGACTCGATGCCGGCATCCACCTGCGCCACGACGGGAGCGGACATGGGCATCGGGGACTTCGTCGACAAGGCCAAGAAGGCCGTCGCGGGCAACGAGGACAAGATCGCCGGGGCGATCGACAAGGCCGCCGAGGCGGTGAAGTCGCGCACCTCGGACTCCACGGACCGCAAGGTCGACCAGGCGACCGCGAAGGCGCGCGACTACCTGGAGCAGCAGAAGCGGGAGGGCCGGCACGAACCGCCGGTCCGGCACCCGGAGCGCACCGACCCGCCCGCGCTCTGAGGGGCGGCGGCATGGCACCCACCACGCCGGTCGAGCAGCCGGTGCTGTTCGTGCTGCACGGCGCCCGCGGCGACCTCGCGGAGCGCATGGTCTACCCCGGCCTGGCGCAGCTCGCCACGCGCGGGCTGCTGCCGGAGCGCTGGGCGCTCATCGGCACCGGGCGGAAGCCGATCGGGGACGACGAGCTGGCCGACCTGGTCCGCTCCTCCCTCGAGGAGCACGGCGAGCCCGGGCACGCCGACGCCCTGGACGGCCACGTGTCCTACGCGGTCACCTTCACGGAGGACGAGCCCGGCGAGCTGGTCGACGCGGTCCGGGACGCGCGGCGCGACCTCGCGGGCGGCGGCGACGAGGGCGACGTGACCGTCGTCCACTACCTGGCCGTGCCGCCGTCGGCGTTCGCCCCGACCACCCGCGGCCTGCGCGCCCACGGCCTGGCCGAGGGTGCCCGCGTCGTCTACGAGAAGCCGTACGGCACGTCGCCGGAGTCGTTCGAGGAGCTCGACGCGCTGGTGCACGAGGTGCTCGACGAGGAGCAGGTGTTCCGGATCGACCACTTCCTCGGCAAGGAGGCGACCCAGAACCTGCACGTCCTCCGGTTCGGCAACGAGCTGTTCGGCGGCGCGTGGAGCCGCGAGCACGTCGCGCAGGTCGAGGTCGACGTGCCCGAGACCCTGGACGTCGCCGACCGGGCGGACTTCTACGACGAGACCGGCGCCGCCCTGGACATGCTGGTCACGCACCTGTTCCAGCTCGCGGCCGAGGTCGCGATGGAGCCGCCCACCGCCCTCGACGCGGACCACCTGGCCACGGCGCGCGAGTCGGTGATCGAGTGCTTCCGGCCGCTCGACCCGGCCGAGGTCGTCCTCGGGCAGTTCACCGGCTACCGGGACCTCGACGGGATCGCCGACGACTCGGAGACGGACACGTTCGTCGCCGCCCGCCTCTGGGTGGACAACGACCGCTGGCGGGGCGTGCCGTTCCTGCTCCGCACGGGCAAGCGGATGGCGGTCTCGGCGCAGCGCGTCACGCTGGTGCTGAAGACGCCGGACGAGCTGTTCGGCGAGCCGGTCGGTCCCGGCCGGATCAGCCTGTCCCTGGCCGGCGACGGCGCGATCGACATCACGACGACGGTGAAGCAGCCGGGGCCCGACCTGCGGCTCGCCACCGGCACCGCGTCGCTCGGGCTGGACGACGTCGAGCCCGGCGACCCGCTGGCGCCGTACGCCTCCCTGCTGCACGACGTGCTGGTCGGCGACCGGACCCTGTTCACGACGCCGCGCGGCCTGCGGGCGGCGTGGCGGGCGTTCGCGCCGCTGCTCGGCCCGGACCGCCCGGACCCGGAGCCGTACGAGCCGGGCTCGTGGGGCCCCGCCCGGGCCGACGACCTCGCCGGCCCGGACGGGTGGGTCCTCACTCGTAGCTGACGGCGTCCAGCACCCGCATCCGGGCCGCCCGGGTGGCGGGCCACAGCGCGGCCAGCACCCCGACGACGACGGCCAGCCCGAGCATGCCCGCCAGGTTCCCCCAGGGGATGACCAGCTCGGACAGGCCGTCGTCGGCGTACACCGACGGCAGCGCGGACGCGAGGGCCACCCCGACGACCAGGCCGACGACGGTGCCGAACACCGCGGTGAGCACGGACTCGACGGTCACGGTGCCCGCGAGCTGGAGCCGGCCCAGGCCGACCGCCCGGAGCAGCCCGATCTCCCGGGTGCGCTCGATGACGGACAGCGCGAGCGTGTTCACGATGCCGAGCACCGCGATCACGACCGAGAGGCCGAGCAGCGCGTACAGGATGACCAGCACCTGGTTCACCTGGTCCGCGATGTTCGAGACGAACTCCTCCTGGGTGAGCACCGAGACCACCACGTAGGGCGCGACCGCGGCGGCGACGGCGTCCTTCAGCTCGCCGACCCCGACACCCGCGGCGGCGTCGACCGCCAGGGTGTCGACCAGCTGCTGCTCCGGCGGCACCAGCGCGTCGAGCACGTCCGTGCCGACGACCACCGGGGCGCCGATCACGTTGGTGCTGAACACCGCCCCGACCGTGACGTCCCGCGGGCCGGTGGCGCCGGCGATCCGCAGGGTGTCCCCGACGGCCCAGCCCTCGTCCTCGGCCTTGGCCTCCTGGACGACCGCCTCGCCGTCGGCGAGCGACGCCAGGTCGCCGTCGATCGTCTCCGCCTCGATCGTGCGGTCGAACATGTCGTCCCGGACGCCGGCGACGTACACGGTCCCGGCGCTCTCCCCGCCGGACCGCACCTCGAGCGGCGCGGCGGCGAACGCGGCGGTGCCGCCGACCTCCGGCAGCGCGTCGACGTCGGCGATCGCGCCCTTCGGGATGTCGAACGTGGCGGACTGCAGCACCAGGTCGGCGTGCAGCTGCGACTCCACGACCCCGGCGACCGAGGCCTGCGCGGACGTGGCGATCACGGACACGCCGCCGACCAGCGCCATGCCGATCATCAGCGCGCCGGCCGTGTTGGCGGTGCGGCGCGGGTTGCGGACCACGTTGCCGCGGGCCAGCCGGCCGACGGGCCGGAGCAGCCGCACGAACGGCCACGCCAGCGCCCCGACGACCGACCGCGCGAGGCTCGGCGCCAGCATGAGCACGCCGACCAGGACGGCGGCGGCGCCCGCGCCGAGCGCCGCGTCCATCGTGTCCTCGCCGGTGTTCAGCACCGCCGCGAGCACCCCGGCGACGCCCAGGCCGGTGAGGAGCACGCCCAGGACCGCGCGCACGCGGATCGACCGCTCGGGGACCGCGACGTCGTCGCGCATCGCCTCGACCGGCGGCACCAGGGCGGCGCGACGGGCGGGCACGGCGGCGGCCAGGACGCTGACCACGGTGCCCACGACCAGCGAGACGCCGATCGTGGCGCCGTCGACCGGGATGTCCCCGGCCAGGTCCATGCCCATCGCCTCGAACACCGACTTCAGCCCCTGCACCAGCCCGAGCCCGCCGGCGATGCCGAGGGCGGACCCGATCAGGCCGACGACGGCCGCCTGGACCAGGATCGAGGTGAACACCTGCGCCGGCGACGCGCCGACCGCCCGGAGCAGCGCGAACTCGCGCATCCGCTGCCGGACCGACATGGCGAACGTGTTGGAGATGATGAACGCGCCGACGAAGAGCGCGATCGCCGCGAACACCAGCAGGAACGTCGTGACGAAGCCGAGCATCTCGCCGATGGCGTCCTTGTTCTCGTCCCGCAGCTCGGCGCCGGTGACCACCTGCAGGTCGCCCGGGACGAGCGGGGCGATCGCGTCGACCAGCTCGGCCGGCGTGGTGCCGTCCTCCGCGTAGACCGCGATGTCCGCGACCTTCCCGTCCGGCGCGAACAGGGCGTAGCCGGTGCCGGGGTCGATCACCACGAGCGTCGCGCCGGCCATGGGCGCGCCCATGTCGAACCGGCCCACGACCTCGGCGTCCGACAGCTGCCCGCCGAGCACCACCTGCGTCGTGTCGCCGACCTCGAGACCCGACGACGCGAGCGTCGCCGTCTCCAGCGCGATCTCGCCGGCGCGCTCCGGGCCGCGGCCCTCCACGACGTCGAGCGACGGGTCGTCCGGCAGGTAGGAGAACACCAGGCTGGGGGCCTGGGTGCTCTGCACGGCGGTGCCGTCCGCCCCGACCAGGACGATCGAGCCCTGCGCCTCGGGGATCGCGTGCGCGACCCCGTCCAGGGCGGCGATCTCGTCCGCGAGGGCCTGCGGGACGGACGGGCCGCCCGTGGTGCCCCCGACCACCGACTCGCCCTCGGCGGGCTCGGCGCGGACGTAGGCGTCGCCGGGGGTGCCGGCGTCGACGATGCCGTCGAAGGTGCTCGACATCATGGTGCGGAGCGAGAACGTGCCCGCGACGAACGCGACGCCCAGGGCGACCGCGAGCAGGGAGAGCAGGAACCGGACGAGGTGCGCGCGGATGCCGCGCAGCGCCACCCGGAGCATCAGCGCGGCCCGTCGGCGGCCGCGACGGCGACCGGGGCGCCGGCCGGGGCCGTGCCCGCGGCGGCGGCCGGGCGGAGCGCGGCGAGCGCGGCGAGCACCGAGTCCGGGGTCGGGTCGGTGAGCTCGCCGACCAGGCGGCCGTCCGCGAGGAACAGCACCCGGTGCGCGTAGGACGCCGCGGTCGGGTCGTGGGTGACCATGACCACCGACTGGCCGAGCTCGTCCACGGAGCGGCGCAGGAAGCCCAGCACCTCGCCCGAGGACGTCGAGTCGAGATTGCCGGTGGGCTCGTCCGCGAACACCACCGAGGGCCGGGACACCAGGGCGCGCGCGCAGGCCACGCGCTGCTGCTGGCCGCCGGACAGCTCCGTCGGCTTGTGCCCGAGCCGGTCCGCCAGGCCGACCGCCTGCACCACGGCGTCCAGGTGCGCGCGGTCCACCGGGCGCCGCGCGATGTCCAGCGGCAGCGTGATGTTCTCCAGCGCCGTCAGGGTCGGGACCAGGTTGAACGCCTGGAACACGAAGCCGAGGTGGTCGCGGCGCAGCCGGGTCAGCTTCCGCTCGTTCATGGCGCTGACCTCGAGGCCGTCCACCACCACGGAGCCCGCGTCCCCGCGGTCCAGGCCGGCCATGCAGTGCATGAGCGTCGACTTGCCGGACCCGGACGGGCCCATGATCGCGGTGAGCTCACCGCGCGCGAAGTCGACGTCGACGCCGTCGAGCGCCCGCACCGCCGCCTCACCCGTGCCGTACGTCTTCACCAGACCGCGCGCGCTCGCGATCGGCGTGCCGTCGTTCGTGGACATGATCCCCATCCCTGGTCGTGGTCGCTCCCCTGCCAACCTGTGGATCGTCCCGCGCCCCGCTCGCACGCACACATCCGGGAGCACCCTGGTCCGCCCCTGATCCCGCCCCCGAGGACGGAGGTCCCGACCCCGGCTCGACTGTGGCGCGGGTCACACCCGCGGCCTACGCTGGAGGTCGAGGTGCTCCGATGGCGTGGTGGCTGGTGCTGTGGCTCGTGCTCCCGGCGCTGACGTTCTCCGTCGTGCTCAGGCTGATCCCGGGGACGGAGTCGTCACCGCGGCGGCGCGCTGCGCGCGAGCGGCGTCGGGCGCGGGTCGCCGGGGTGCTGGACCGGGTCGCCACCCGGGTGCGGCACGGCCGGCACGGCGCCCCGCCGCCGCCCGACCCGTTCGACGCGCTGCACGTGCAGGTCCGGCTGGGGATCGTCGCCGACCACCTGCGGCGGCTCGAGGAGGACACGCACGCCTGGGCGCGGGCCGAGCGGATCATCGCGAGCCAGCTCGCCTACGACGCGCTGCTCGCCGAGGCCTGCCGGCTCGCGGGCGTCGAGGTGCTGCCGCGGGCGAAGGGCGACCCGTGGGAGCGGATGCGCGAGGAGGTCGAGCTGGCGTCGCGCGGCTGGACGTGGTGAGTCGCCGCGTCAGCCCGCGACGACCGTGAGCGTGCTCGACCCGTCGGTCCGCCGGCGCACCTCGATCCGCTCGGCCACCGCCTGCTTGAGCGCCTCGACGTGCGACACCACCCCGACGACCCGGCCGCCCGCGCGGAGCTTCCCCAGCTCCCCCAGCACGGCGTCGAGGGTGTGCGGGTCGAGCGTGCCGAAGCCCTCGTCGATGAACAGCGTGCCGAGCTCGACGCCGCCCGCCTCCGCCGTGACGACGTCGGCCATGCCGAGCGCGAGGCACAGCGACACGTAGAACGTCTCGCCCCCCGAGAGCGTGCGCGGGTCGCGCGCCGCCCCGGTCGTGTGGTCGACGACCCGCATCGCCAGTCCCGTGCGGCGGGTGCGCACGTCCTCGCGCTCGTCGCTGCGCTCCAGCTCGTACCGGCCGTCGGACATCTCGCGCAGCCGGTCGTTCGCGGCAGCGACCACGTCCTCGAACCGGCGCACCAGCACGTAGGTCGCCAGCGACAGCGCGCGGGCGTTGTCGGCGTCCGCGCCCCCGGCGAGCCGGGCCATCCGGGACACCGGGGCGGCCCGCTGCTCGGCCGCGGCGAGCGCGGCAGCCGACTCCGTGACGTGCCGCGCGGCGTCCGCGGCGCGCGCCGCGCGGTCCCGGACGGACCCCAGGAGGGCCCCCGCGGCGTCGGCCGCGCCCACGGCGTCGGCGAGCGCCTGCTCGAGCTCCGCGACCTCGGCGGCGAGGGCGCGCGGGTCCCCGGCGGCCAGGTCGGCGAGCTCCGGGTCCCGGAGGCCCTGCTCCACCCGGGCCACGGCGGCACGGTGGGCCTCCACGGCCCGCTCGGCCGCGGCGACGTCGGCCGCCTCGGCGATCGCGGCGCGCGCCGCCACCTCGTCCCCGAGGTCCTGCTCGGCGAGCACGCGGGCCACCTCGGCGGCCCGGTCGGCCGCGGCGCGGGCGGCGGCGGCCCGCCGGTCCAGCGCCGCGAGCAGGCCGTCCGCCGCGTCGACCCGGGCCTGCTCGGCGCCCTGCCGGGCGAGCACGGTCGGGTGCCCGTCGCGCGCGGCCTCGACCTCCGCCGCGTCCCGCGCGAGCTCGTCCTCGACCCGGGCCAGGGCGTGCCCGGCGGCGACGTGCTCCTCGCCGAGCGCGGCGCGGGTGAGCCGCAGGTCGTCGGTGACGCGGTCGTGCTCGGCGACGTCGGCGCGCAGCCGCTCGTGCGCGGCCTCGGCGTCGCGCGCGGCGGCCAGCGCGGCGCGGGCACCGGCCACGGCCTCCGCGGCGATCCCGCCCTGGTCGGCCCGGAGCCCGCCGGTGCGCTCGCGCAGCGCCGCGCACCGCTCCGTCCGGCCCACCACGCGGGCCTCCGCGGCGCGCACGGCCTCCTCCGCGGCGCGGCGCGCGTCCTCGGCGGCCGCGACGTCCTCCTCGGCGACCGGCTCGTCGCCGGCCGGGGCGGGGTGCGGGTGCTCGGTGCCCCCGCAGACGGGGCACGGCTCCCCCGGCGCCAGGCCGGCGGCGAGCTCCCCCGCGAACCCGGCGAGGCGGGCCCGACGCAGCCGGGACTCCTCCTCGACCGCCGCGACGGCGGCCCGGGCGGCGGCGGCGCGCGCGTCCGTGGCGGTCGCGAGCTCGGCCTCGGCCGCCGCCAGGTCCCGCACGGCCGCGGCGACGGCCTCGGCGTCCGCCAGGTCCCGGGCGCGGGTCGGCGCGGTGGCGGCGAGCGCGGCGGCCGCGTCCAGGTCGGCCACGAGCGCGGCCCGGCCCTCCGGGCGCACCGCGAGCAGGTCGTCGGCCTCCGCCATCGTGCGGGTCCGCACGGCCTGCACCTCGCGGAGCCGGTCCCGGTCGCGGGCGCGCTGGGGCAGCGTGCGCTCGAGCCCGACGACGCGGGTCAGGGTGGCGACCAGCGCGGCGCTGGCCTCCCGCACCCCGGCGAGCGCGGCTGGCAGGCCGGCGTCGGCGAGCGCGGCCTCGGGGTCCGCGGGGGCGAGCCCCACCGGGGCGGCGTCGAGGGCCGCGCGCAGCTCCTTGTCCGCGCCGGCGAGCGCGCCGCGGGCGTCGTCCAGCCCGCGGAGCACCGGCCGCGCGACCGCGGCGCGGCGGGCGCGGTCCACCCGCGCGACGTCGGCGGCGTGCTGCTCGGCCGCCTCGGCCAGCCGCGCCCGCTCCTCCTCCAGCGCCGCGCGGCGCCGGACCAGCCGGAGCCGGGCGCCGGCGCCGTCGGACGCGGCGCGGGCGTCCGCGACCCGTCGCGCCGCGGCGTCGGCGGCCGCGCGGGCGGCGTCCTCGTGCGCCCGGAGCGCGGCCAGCCGGCCCGCGACCAGCGGGTCCAGCGCCGCGACGTCCTCGGCGGCGGCCGCGCGGAGGGCGGCGACGCCGTCCTCGTCCGCGGCGGCCGCGCCGGCGAACCGCGCGGTGCACTCCTGCACCTCGGTCCGGGCCTCGGTCACCGCCCGCTGCGCCTCGCGGCGCAGCTCGTCGAGCCGCTGCTGCACCCGCTCGTAGACCTCGGTGCCGAAGATGCGCTGCAGCAGGCCGCGGCGCTGCTCCGGGTCGGCGCGCAGGAACGCGGCGAACTCGCCCTGGGGCAGCACCATGGTCTGCACGAACTGGGCGCGGTCCAGGCCGACGACGCGGGTCAGCTCGGCGCCGGCCTCGTCCAGGCGGGTGGACAGCAGCTCGCCGGGCGGGTCGCCGGCGTCGAGGCCCGCGGCCGCGCCCGCGCCCGCGTCCGGTGCGCCCTCGGGCGCCGCGGTGAGCCGCCACAGCTTCACGGTGGCCTGCTGCTTGGCCCGGCCCGTCCCGCGCTTCTTGGCGCGCTCGTACGCCGGGGTGCGCCGCACCCGGTACACGCCGGACCCGGTCTCGAACACCAGGTCGACGACCGTCTCCACGTCGTCCGCGGCGAAGGCCGACCGCAGCCGGTCCTCGCTCGCGGACGCCGACGCGACCTTGCCGTACAGCGCGAACACCACGGCGTCGATGACCGTCGACTTGCCCGCGCCGGTGGGGCCCTCCAGCAGGAACAGGCCACCCGCGGACAGCGCGGCGAAGTCGACGGTGTGCCGGCCGGCGAACGGGCCGACCGCCTGGAGGGTGAGGGTGTGCAGCCGCATCAGGCGCTCCGCTCCGCGCCGACGACCTGCTCGTAGGCGCGGCGCAGCACCGCGGCCTCCGCCTCGGTGGGTCGCGCCCCGCTGACGTGCTGCACGAACTCGGCGGCCACCTCCAGCGGGTCGCGCGCGGCGGTCACCTCGGCGACCCGCGCGCCCGCCGCCCGGGCCGGCGGCTGGTGCTGCACCACGAGCGCGTGCGGGAACCGGGCCCGGACGCGGCGGTAGAGGTCGGCGGGCCGGTGCGCGTCCGTGACGGTCACCCGGACCCAGTCGTCGAGGTGGGCCTCGCCCGCGGCGCCGAGCAGGTCGTCGAGCGGCCCGGTCAGGTCGGTGAGCCGGCGCGGCACGGGAGCGGGCACCAGCCGGACCTCCGGGGCGCCGGACGGGCCGAGGTCGACCAGCACCGACGACTTGGCGTGCCGGGCCTCGGAGAACGAGTACGCGAGCGGCGACCCCGAGTACCGCAGCACGGTCGGCCCGGCGCCGTCGCCGACCCGCTGCGGGCCGTGCAGGTGGCCGAGCGCCACGTAGTCGACGCCGTCGAACACCGAGGCCGGGGCGTGGTCGACCCCGCCCACCCGGATGTCCCGCTCGGACTCGCTCGCGGCGCCGCCGACGACGAACGCGTGCGCGAGGACCACCGAGCGCGGCGCCACCCGACCCGCGGCGCCGGCCGCCGCGGCGCGCCCGGCCAGGTCGGCGCGCACCCGGTCCATCGCGGCGCCCAGCACGGCGGCGTGCGAGCGCGGCAGCGGGCCCTCGGCACCGGGTGCGGCCAGGGCGTGCCGGGCGGCGTCCGGGTCGAGGTACGGCAGGCCGTAGACCAGCACGTCGTGCCCGTCCCCGGGCAGCACCACCGGCCGGGTCAGGTCGGCCACCCGCGCGAGCACCCGCACCCGGTCCCGCATGAGGTCCGCACCGAAGCCCAGCCGGATCGCGGAGTCGTGGTTGCCCGGCGTCACGACGACCGCCGCGTGCTCGGACAGCCGGCGCAGGGCGTCGGACAGCTGCGCCACGGACTCGACCGGCGGGATGGCGCGGTCGTACACGTCGCCCGCCACGAGCACCGCGTCGACCCGCTCCTCGCGGACCACGTCCACGAGGTGGTCGAGGAACGCCTGCTGGTGCGCCGTCAGGTCCACGCCGTGCAGGGTGCGGCCCAGGTGCCAGTCGGAGGTGTGCAGGAGCCGCATGCGTCGAAACTAGCCGCCACCACCGACATCCCCGCGCACCGCGGGCGTCGCCTGTGGACGACGGGCGTGGCGGGCCGGGGGGCGTCCCCGGCCGGTCCGCCCGGCGGTCGTCAGGCGATCGCGCACTCCGGCGCGGGGTCGGGCTCGAGGGCGAACTCCCCCGCCATGCCGAGCATGTCGAGCTTCTCCAGCACCTGCCGGTGCGGGTCCCGCAGCGTCAGGCCCTGCGCGGTCTCCCCGGCGGCCAGGTTGAGCTGCAGCACGAACGCGAGGCCGGACGAGTCGATGAACGTCACGTCCGTCGCGTCGACCACGACCGGCGCCGTGCTGGCCAGCGCCTGGGCCATGGAGGTGCTGGCCTCCGCCCGCAGCGCGCCGTCGACCTCGCCCCACAGCCGGACCACCGTGCGCCCGTGCGCGGCGGTCACGTCGATCCCCCCGACGGGGGCGGGATCCTCGGTCAGGTTCATGTCCTCGTCTTCTCCAAGTCTGCGTGGGGCCGCCCGATCATGGCCCCCCGGGGTCGGGAGCGCATGCCGAGCGCGCGGGCACCGGTCCCCGGCCGCCGCGACCAGCGCGTGCTCCGTCCGGGACAACGCACCCACCGGCTGCTTCGTTCCCCGCTCGCGGGGACGGTCTTGACCGGACCTTGACCGTCCGGTCGGGATCACCGCCGTCGGGCGGTCAGGCCGCACCGTCCGGCATCGGCTCCGTCACGTCCGCCACGGTCGCGTCCAGCGCCCGTACGAGGTCGTCCCCGTCGACCCGTGCGCCGACGCCGTGGCCGCCGCCGCCGATCGACGCGGGCCGGCCCGGCACCCGCTCGTCGGCCACCACGGGCCAGGCGCGCAGCGAACCGAACGGCGTGATGGTGCCCCGCTCGTAGCCGGTGACCTCCTTGGCCGTCGCGGCGTCGGGCATGGACATCCGGCTCACGCCGAGCAGCGCCCGGAGCTTCGGCCAGGAGATCGTGCGGTCGCCGGGCACGAGCACGAACAGGTAGTCGTCGTCGCCGCGCCGCACGACCAGCGTCTTGACGATGCCGGACGGGTCGATGCCGCGCGCCGCGGCGGCCTCCGCGAGCGACCGGACCGGGCCGTGCCGGACGATCTCGTGCGCGATGCCGGCGTCCGCGAGGGCCTGCGCGGCGCGCCGCTCGCCCTCGGTGGCCGCGCCCCGGTCCTGCTCGCTCGTCATGCCCGCCACCCTACGAGCCGGGTCCGACACGGGCGCGCGGGCGCCCAGGTCAGCGGGGTCGCCGGGAAGACCGGGCCGGCCGCACCGGAGCCCGGCGCGCGCGTCGCGGCGCAGGTCAGCCCGCGTCCCGACCCGGCCCGGGTGGCGACGCCGGCGGCCCTCGGTCCACCTGCTGACGCGGATCCGTCCGAGGAGCGGACGGGTCCGGCAGGCGCCCCGCCGACCTCGCCCGCGCGCCCCGCGCGGCGGGCCGGGCGACCCCGGTGGTCAGTCGCCCGCCGCGCCCGCGGGCGCCCCCGCCGCGCCCGGTTGCCCGCGGCACCCGCTCCTTGACCCTCACCCGAACGGGTGACGTACTGGCCCGACGAGGCGACCGCCCGCGAGAAGGCACGGGCGACCCGCGATCCAGGGGGTTCGACGATGCACCCACGTACCCGGCGCGCCAGCGTGCCCGCGGTCCTCGCGGCACTGGCGCTGACTGTCCCGGTCGGAGCCGCCGCGGCGGCCTCTCCCGACGACGACCCCGCGGTGGAGACCGCGGTGACCGAGGCCCTGCAGGAGGCGCAGTCGTTCCCGTCGGACTTCTGGTGGGACGAGTCGCCGGACGACACCGCCCGGGCGCGCTCGATCCTCCGGCAGATGACCCTCGACGAGAAGGTCGACCTGATGCACGGGGAGCTGAACAACTTCTTCGGCTTCTACAACCGGCCGATCGACCGGCTCGGCATCCCGGCGCTCACCATGGCGGACGGCCCGGCGGGCGTGCGGATCGCCAACCCGGACGTCAACGGCAAGCGGTCCACGCAGCTGCCGTCGCCGATCGCGCTGGCCGCGACCTGGGACGGCGCCCTCGCGCAGGAGTACGGCCGGCTCGCGGGCGACGAGGCGCACCGGACCGGGCACAACGTGCTGCTCGCGCCGGCGTTCGACATCGCCCGCGTGCCGCAGGGCGGCCGCGCGTTCGAGGCCTTCGGCGAGGACCCGCTGCTGTCCGGGACGATGGGCGCCGCCGAGATCCGCGGCATCCAGTCGAACCCGGTGATCGCCGACCTCAAGCACTACAACGTGTACACGCAGGAGCAGAACCGGCTGACCGGCGGCAACGCCGTCGTCGACGAGCGGGCCCTGCAGGAGATCTACACCCGGCCGTTCCAGATCGGGCAGGAGACCGGCCGCGCCGGGTCCGCGATGTGCTCGTTCAACGCGGTGAACGGCACGCCCGCCTGCGCGAACGACGAGCTGCTCAACCAGATCCTCAAGCAGCAGCTCGGCTTCCAGGGCTGGGTGATGAGCGACTACGGCGCCACCCCGAACACGGTGCAGTCCGTGCTGTCCGGGCTGGACCAGGAGATGCCGGGCAACTTCACGCCCGAGGTCGGCCCCGGCGACTGCAACTTCTGCGGCCCGCTGCTCGACGCCGTCCGCGCCGGTCAGGTCCCCACGTCCCGGATCAACGACGCCGTGCTCCGCATCCTGCGGCCGATGGTGGCGCTGGGGCTCTTCGACAACCCGCCGACCATCGCCCCCCTGCCCGAGGACGCCAACTCCGCGTTCTCCCGGTCCGTGTCCGAGCGGGCGTCGGTGCTGCTGAAGAACGCCGGGGGCACGCTCCCCCTCGGCGCGGACGTCGGCTCGGTCGCCGTGTCCGGCGCGGACGCCGACGTCGTCGTGCAGGGCGGTGGGTCCTCGCTGGTCAACCCCACCCGGACCGTCAGCCCGCTGCAGGGCATCCAGGCGCGGGCCGGCGCCGGTGTCACCGTCACGCACACCGCCGGCAACGACCCCGTCACCTCGGCGTCGCTGCTGCCCGGGCCGGACCCGATCCCGTCCGACTTCCTGTCCTCGGCGCTCGGCGACGGCGCGGGCGTGCGGGTCGAGTACTTCGACTCGTCCGACCTGTCCGGCGACCCGGCGGTCGACCGCACCGAGCCGTACGTGGGCATCAACGGCGGGTTCTACCTGTTCGAAGGGCTCAACTCGCAGTCGCCGCACTTCCCGGCGCAGACCAATGAGCACACCTCGTCGATCCGGTGGACGGGCACGCTGACCGCCCCGGTCGCGGGCAGCTACGAGCTCGCGCTCACCACCAACAGCACCGCGACCGTCTTCCTCGACGACGCGCCGGTGCTCACGACGAGCCCGTCCGACGAGCCGGTGGTCAGCACCGCCTCGGTCGACCTGGCCGCCGGGTCCGAGCACGCGCTGCGCGTCGAGTACACCGGTGTGCCCGAGCCGGGCACGGACCAGGGCGCCCAGCTGCGGCTCGGCTGGACCCCGCCGGAGCCCGTCGTCCCGCCGAGCGCCCAGGCCGCGGCCGACGCGGCCCGGTCCGCGCAGGCGGCCGTCGTGGTCGTCCGCGACTACGCGACCGAGGGCGGCGACAAGCCGAGCCTCGACCTGCCGAACGGCCAGGCCGAGCTCATCCGGCAGGTCGCCGCGGCCAACCCGCGCACGATCGTCGTGCTCGAGGTCGGCGGCGTCGTGCAGACGTCGGACTGGGACGGCGGCGTCGGCGCCGTGCTGCACAACTGGTTCGGCGGGCAGGAGCAGGGCGCCGCGATCGCCGCGCTGCTCTACGGCGACGCCAACCCGTCCGGCCGGCTGCCGGTCACCATCCCGGTCGACGAGGCGTCCACGCCGGTCAGCGACCCGGCGCAGTACCCGGGCGACGGGCTCGACCAGCAGTTCAGCGAGGGCATCTTCGTCGGCTACCGCGGGTACGCCGAGAACGGGATCACCCCGCAGTACGCCTTCGGGCACGGCCTGTCCTACACGACCTACCGGTACGCGAACCTGCGCACCGCGGTCGTCCCCGGCGCCGACGGCGGCTCGCAGCTGCAGGCCACGGTCGACGTCACCAACACCGGCGCGGTCGCCGGCACCGAGACCGTCCAGGTCTACGTCGGGAACCTGCCGACCCGCCGGGTCAGCAGCGCGCCGATCTCCCTGGCCGGGTTCGGCACCGCCACGCTCGCGCCCGGGCAGACGCAGACCGTCACCGTGACGCTCAGCCCGGAGTCGCTGTCCTACTGGGACGTCGACCTCGACGCGTGGCGCACCCCGACCGGCACGATCCCGGTCCTGGTCGGTGCGGCGTCGGACGACATCCGGCTCCGCGGCACCCTGGCGATCTCGGACGCGATCGTGCGCTGAGCCGCCGGGCCGCGCACGGCCGCCGCACCGCCGAGATAGGGCCTCCCGCGCGAGACAGGACCGTCGACGGTCCTATCTCGGCCCGGGGGCCCTATCTCGGCGTCCGGGGTCCGGGCGCGAGCGTCAGGACGGGGCCGGGACGTCCGCGAAGACGTCACCCGGGTTGCGCAGCACCGCCGCGCGGTCGAACGGCCACGGGACCGCGAACGCCGTCCCCACGACGTCGGCCAGCGGGACCGCACCGCCGCCCGGGTCGCCCTGGTGCCACCGCGAGTCGCGCGAGCCCGACCGGTTGTCTCCCAGGACCCACAGCGCGCCGTCCGGCACCGTCACGTCGAACGGGATGTCGCTCGGCCCGACGCCGGCGGCGAGGTACGCCGCCTCGTCGACGGGCACGCCGTTGACCGTCACCGGCGACCCGTCGCCCGCCGCCGCCACCCGGTCGCCCGGCAGCCCGATCACCCGCTTGATGAGGTGGCCCGTCGACTGCTCCGGGGCCAGGCCGACCGTGGCGAGCGCGCGCTGCACCGCCGACGCCCGCGGCGCCTCCTCCGGCGTCAGCCAGCCACCCGGGTCGGCGAACACCACGACGTCGCCCCGGTGCACGTCGAACGGCGCGGGCACCAGCCGGCTCACCAGCACCCGGTCGCACTCGAGCAGGGTGTCGCGCATCGACGACGAGGGGATGACGAAAGCCTGCACCACGAACGTCTTGAGCAGCCAGGACAGCAGGATCGCCGAGCCCAGGACGATCGCGGTCTCCCGGGCGACCGAGACGACCCGGCCGCGGCGGCGCCCGGGCGGTTCCGCGGCGTCCGGCGGCGTGGGGTCGTCGGGTCCGGGCTCCGTCACCGGGCCACCGTCCCACAGCGCCCGCACCGCGCGTGGCCGGTTCGCCGGCACCCCGTGATCGCCCTGCGCGAATCGAGATCGCGTCCCCCGCCCCCGTGCGGTGACAATGGACCGCCGATGACAGCCGCCGACCCCACCAGCCCCGCCCCCGCCCCCGCACCCGTCCCCGCGAGCGGCGACGGCGGCGACGCCGCTCCCGGTCGCCCGCGGCGGCGACGCGGCGGCCGCGGCCGGCGCCCCGCGGGCGAGGGCCGTGCGACGGACCGGCGCGACCCCGAGCAGCGCCCCGACGCCCCGGACGGCGCCCGCGCGGACGCCCGCCCCGACGCCGACCGCCGTCGCGGCCAGGACCCCCGCCGCACCGCGGACCCCCGCCGCGGCCGCGAGTCCCGGGGCCGCGAGTCCCGCGCCCGCCGCCTCGCGGCCCTCGCCGACGCGCGCCGCGCCGTCGTGCTCCCGCCCGTCGTCTACCCCGAGCAGCTCCCCGTCTCGGCGCGGCGCCAGGAGATCGCCGCGGCGATCCGCGACCACCAGGTCGTCATCGTCGCCGGCGAGACCGGGTCCGGGAAGACCACGCAGCTGCCCAAGATCGCCCTGGAGCTCGGCCGCGGACGGGACGGCCAGATCGGCCACACCCAGCCCCGCCGGATCGCCGCGCGCACGGTCGCGGAGCGGATCGCCGAGGAGCTCGGCACGACGATCGGCGAGCTCGTCGGCTACCAGGTGCGGTTCACCGACGAGTCGTCGGACCGCACGCTGGTGAAGGTCATGACCGACGGCATCCTGCTCGCGCAGATCCAGCGCGACCCGGAGCTGCGCGCCTACGACACGCTGATCATCGACGAGGCGCACGAGCGGTCGCTCAACATCGACTTCATCCTGGGCTACCTGGCCCAGCTGCTGCCGCGCCGCCCCGACCTCAAGGTCGTCATCACGTCGGCGACGATCGACTCGGCGCGGTTCGCCGCGCACTTCGCCGGCCCGGCGGACGCCGAGCACCCCGAGGGCGTCCCCGCGCCGGTCGTCGAGGTCACCGGCCGCACCTACCCCGTCGAGCTCCGGTACCGGCCGCTGTCGCCCGACCGCCCGACCGACGACCCGGACGACCTCGACGCCGACGACGGCGCCCGCCCGCGCGCGGGTTCCCGCGGCGCCGCGTCGAAGGGCGCGAAGACCCCGCCGCCCGCCGAGGACCGGGACCTCATGACGGCGATCTGCGAGGCGGTCGACGAGCTCGCGGGCGAGGGCCCCGGCGACGTCCTGGTGTTCCTGTCCGGCGAGCGGGAGATCCGCGACGCCGAGGAGGCGCTGCGCGGCCACCTGGGCCCGCGGGTGACCGACCAGCGCCGCCCCGACGCCGTCGAGCTGCTGCCGCTGTACGGCCGGCTGTCCGCCGCCGAGCAGCACCGTGTGTTCCAGCAGCACAGCACCCGCCGCGTCGTGCTCGCCACGAACGTCGCCGAGACCTCGCTGACCGTGCCGGGCATCCGGTACGTCGTCGACCCCGGCACCGCGCGCATCTCCCGGTACTCCAAGGCCACCAAGGTGCAGCGGCTGCCGATCGAGCCCATCTCGCAGGCGTCGGCCAACCAGCGCTCGGGCCGCTGCGGCCGCGTCGCGGACGGCATCGCGATCCGGCTGTACTCCGAGGACGACTTCGCGTCCCGACCCCGGTTCACCGAGCCCGAGATCCTGCGGACCTCGCTCGCGTCCGTGATCCTGCAGATGGTGGCCGTCGGCGTCGCGACCGGGCCGGACGACGTCGCGTCGTTCCCGTTCGTCGACCCGCCGGACACCCGCGCCGTGCGCGACGGCGTGCAGCTGCTGACCGAGCTCGGCGCGCTCGAGACGGACGCGGCCGGCACCCGGCTCACGGACACCGGCCGCGCGCTCGCGCAGCTGCCGATGGACCCGCGGCTGGCCCGGATGATCGTCGAGGGCGGCCGGCGGGGCGTGGCGCGCGAGGTGATGATCGTCGCCGCGGCGCTGTCGATCCAGGACCCGCGCGAGCGGCCGGTCGAGACGCGCGCCCAGGCCGACCAGCTGCACGCCCGGTTCGCCGACCCCACGTCCGACTTCCTGGCGTACCTCAACCTCTGGCAGTACGTGCGCGACGCGCAGCGCGACCTGTCCGGCTCGGCGTTCCGCCGGCTGTGCCGGTCCGAGTACCTGAACTACCTGCGGCTGCGCGAGTGGCAGGACGTGGTGACGCAGCTCAAGGAGCTCGCGAAGCCGCTCGGCATCACCATGAACCCGCCGCGGCGGACCGACCGCGACCTGTCCGAGGAGCGCGACCCGGCGACCGAGGGCCGCGGGGCGCACCGGCTCGAGTGGGACGCCGACCGGGTGCACGTCGCGCTGCTGTCCGGCCTGCTGTCGCAGATCGGCATGCAGGAGGCGTCGGACCTGTCCGGCGGCAGCGCCCCGGCCCGGGGGAAGGGCGGCCGGGACGGCGGGCGCGCCCCGGACCGCCGCGGGCGCAACGAGTACCTCGGCGCCCGCGGCGCGAAGTTCGCGATCTTCCCCGGCTCCGGCCTGGCCAAGAAGCCGCCGGCCTGGGTGATGGCGGGCGAGCTCGTCGAGACCTCGCGGCTGTGGGCCCGCGACGCCGCCCGCATCCAGCCGGAGTGGGCCGAGGACCTGGCAGCGCACCTGGTGAAGCGGTCCTACTCCGAGCCGTCCTGGTCGTCCAAGCAGGGCGCGGCGATGGCCCTGGAGCGGGTCATGCTCTACGGCGTCCCGATCGTCACCGGGCGGCGGGTGCTGTTCGGCACGGTCGACGCCGAGCACGCGCGCGAGCTGTTCATCCGGCACGCGCTCGTCGAGGGCGACTGGACCACGCACCACGCGTTCTTCGCCGAGAACCGCCGGCTGCTCCAGGAGGCCGAGGACCTGGAGGCCCGGTCCCGGCGCCGCGGCCTGGTCGTCGACGACGACGCGCTGTTCGACTTCTACGACGAGCGGATCCCCGACGACGTCGTGTCCGCGCGGCACTTCGACCAGTGGTGGAAGGGTGCGCGCCGCCGCGAGCCCGACCTGCTGACGTTCACCCGCGAGCTGCTGGTCGCCGACGACGGCGGCGTGGACGAGTCGTCCTTCCCGTCGACCTGGCCGCAGGGCGACCTCGCGCTGCCGCTGACCTACCAGTTCCAGCCGGGCACCGACGCGGACGGCGTCACGGTGCACGTCCCGCTCGTGGCGCTGGCCCGGGTGCGGCCGGACGGCTTCGACTGGATGGTGCCGGGGCTCCGCGAGGAGCTGGTGACCGCGACGATCCGCGCGCTGCCGAAGCCGGTCCGGGTGCAGCTCGTGCCCGCGCCGGACGTCGCCCGCGACGTGGTCGGCTGGCTCGACGCGCACACCGCCTCCTGGGAGGACACCGTGCGCGCCGCCGACGCCGCGCCGTCCTACGAGACCGCCTTCCGGCAGGCGGTCCGGGCGCTCCGCGACGTCGTGGTGCCGGACGGCGCGATCGACCTCGACCGGCTGCCGCCGCACCTGCGGATGACGTTCCGGGTGTCGGACGACCGCGGCCGCGTGCTCGACGAGGGCAAGGACCTCGCGGTGCTGCAGCGGAAGCTCGCGGCGCGGACCCAGGACGCGGTGAGCACGGCCGTGCGGACCGCGGTGCGGGACGCGATGGCGGACGCGCGGGCCCGATCGGGCGGGGCGGACGACGGGGGTGCCGCCGGGGGTCCGGCGCCCGCGCGCGGCGGCTCAGCCGCGGTCCCCGGGCCCGGCGCCCGCCCCGCGACCCCCGCGCTCCCCGGCTTCGACGGCGCCGACCTCGACACCTGGCCGGCGGACCTGCCCGGCGGCGCGCTGCCCGAGCGGGTCGAGACGCAGGACGCGAGCGGCCTCACCGTGCGTGGCTACCCGGCCCTGGTCGAGCACGGCTCCGGGCCGTCGGCGACCGTCCGGGTCGAGGTGCTGGCCGACGCCGGCGACCAGGCGGTCCGGCACCGCCGCGGCCTGCGCCGGCTGCTGGTCCGCGACGTCGGGCTCGCCGCCGGCCGGATCACCTCGCGGTGGACCGGCACCCAGGCGCTCACCCTCGCGGCCAGCCCGTACCCCAGCACCGAGGCGCTGGTCGCGGACGTGCAGCTCGCGGCCGTCGACCGGCTCCTGACGGAGCACCTGGCGGGGCGCCCGGCGACGGCGGTCCGGACCGCGGACGCCTACGCCGCCGCGCGCGCCGCGGTCCGGGACCGGCTCGAGGACGCGGTGCACCGCGTCGTGCAGGACCTGGTCGCCGTGCTGGCCGCGGCCCGGGACCTCGACGGCGCCGTCCGCGGCACGCGGTCGCTGGCGCTGCTCGGCACCGTCCGGGACGTCCAGGAGCAGGCCGACCGCCTGGTGCACGACGGGTTCGTGTCCGAGACCGGTGCGGACCGGCTGCCGCACCTGGCGCGCTACCTGCGCGCCGCGGCCTACCGGCTCGAGAAGGCCGCGGGCAACCCGGCCCGCGACGAGCAGCTCGCCTGGCAGGTGCGGGACCTGGAGCAGCTGCTCGGGCAGACGCGGGCGCGCGTGACGAGCCGGACGCCCGTGCCCGCCGACCTGGCCGCGCTCGACGACGCCCGGTGGCTGCTCGAGGAGCTCCGGGTCAGCCTGTTCGCGCAGCAGCTCGGGACGCCGGTGCCGGTCAGCGAGAAGCGCATCCGCAAGGCGCTGGCCGCGCTCGCCTGAGCCCGGGCCGGGGCAGGCCGGGCCGCGCGGGTCAGCGCGGGGTGGCGGCCAGCGCGACGCCCCGGGCGAGCAGCGCCACCGTCGCCTCGGCGGCGGCGTCGTCGCGGGACGCGAGCCAGGCCGAGGTGATGCCCGTCGACGCGGCGACCAGCGACTCGGCCACGGCCCGCGCGGGGACCGCGAGCGGCACGCCCCCGGCGTCGGTCCACCCGCGCAGCATCCGCTCGGCCTGCTCCACGTACGCCCCGTGCTCCCGCGCCGCGACGTGGGCCAGGTCCGGGGTGCGGGCGGCGACGTCGACGAGCTCCGCCGTGAGCAGGTGGTACTCCGGGTCCGAGCGCACGCGGTCGAGGATCGCGCCCAGCGCGCCGGCGATCCCGGACTCCAGGTCGCCCGCCGCGGTGACGGCCGCCCACGCCCGGCCGAGCGAGGCGTCCAGCTCGCGCTCCAGCAGCGCGCCGAACAGCTCGTCCTTGGACCGGAAGCAGTAGTGGAACGCGCCCTGCGGCAGCCCGGCCCGGTCGGCCACCGCCCGGGTGGTCGCCGCCGCGACGCCGCCGGCCCGCATGACCTCGACCGCGGCGTCGAGGAGCTGCTCGCGCCGCTCCGCGGCGGGTCGGTGCTCCCGGGTCGTGCGTGCCACCGGCGGCCTCCTCAGGCGTGCGTCGCGAGCGTCCGGTCGTGGACCGCGGCCCGCCACATCGGGACGGGCGCAGCGGACGAGAACCCGCCGACCCTACCGGCGACCCGGAACCCGTGGCGGGCGTAGAGCGCGGCGCTGCGGTCGGTCGACGCCTCCAGGTACGCCGGCGCCGGGGGCCGGGCCGCGTCGACGGCGGCCAGGCGCGACGCGATCAGGGCGGAGCCGACCCCCTGCCCTCGGCCGGCTGCGTGCACGCCGATCGCGGCGAGGAACCAGTGCGGCTCCCGCGGGTGCGCGGCGTCGAGCGCGCGCTGCAGCCGCAGGGCCTCCCGGAGACCGGACAGCCCGAACGCGCGCAGGTAGGACGGGACGTCCCGCAGCAGGTCGACGAGGCCGGTGCGGGTCCGCCCGGGCGCGTCCCACACCGCGACCCCGAGGATCGTCGCGTCGTCCTCGGCGCGCGCCAGGTCGACCACCCCGTCGCGCAGCCCTTTGCGCACGATCGTCCGGAACACGTGCGCGAGCCGCCGCTCCCGGTCTGAGGGCCGGCCGCCGACGACGTCCCCCATGACCGCGTCGTCCCGGAAGGTGGCCGCGAGGAGCCGGACGGCCTCCTCCACGTGGGCGGGTGCGGCGGCGGTGACGACGACCATGAGGGCTCCTCGGGTGCGGGCGTTCTGGGCGGGACGACACCACCGTAGCGATGTTTTGGTCACCCGACCAGGTCGCTCGCCCAAACCGTCGTGTCGCCCTCCGGCACGGCGCGAGGCCGCCACCCCGGGCGGGGTGACGGCCTCGCGGAGGTCCGGCGGCGGGTCAGCCTGCGTGGGACGACCGGGCGTAGTCCTGGTCCTTGGTCTCGCGGGACAGGATCAGCGCGACGAGCGTCAGGACGCCCATCGCGGAGAGGTACACGCCGACCAGCCAGGTGCTGCCGTCCGCCGCGGCCCACAGCGCCAGCGCCACGATCGGGGCCAGCGCGGCGCCGAGGATCGACGACACGTTGTAGGCGACCGCGGAGCCGGTGTAGCGGACGTTCGTCGGGAACAGCTCCGGCAGCAGCGCGCCCATCGGGCCGAACGTCGCGCCCATGAGCAGGAACCCGAGCACCAGGAACGCCTGGGTCAGCGCGCCGGTGAACACGAGGTCGTCGCGCACCGTGAGGAACAGCGGGAACGAGAACCCGAACACGACGATCGCGGACGTGACGCCGATGAGCAGGCGGCGGCGACCGAGCCGGTCGGCCAGCGGGCCGGACAGCAGCGTGAAGATGCCGAAGAACACCACGCCGATGATCTGCATCAGCACGAAGTGCACGTACGGGATGCCGAGCCCGCCGGGCTCCCCGTCCTCCGGGGCGACGGCGCGGGTGCCGTACGTCAGCGTGAAGTTCGTCATCAGGTAGAACAGCACGTAGGTCGCCAGCATGATGAACGTGCCGAGCAGGGTCTCGCGCCAGTGGAACTTCAGCGTCGTGCCGAGCGGCACCTTCGTGATGGTG
>Ga0164306_10000050_pt1 | contig 46682 bp, 69 predicted proteins | sample Whisoiple_242_MG_FD_110213 | JGI IMG/M metagenome (GOLD analysis project Ga0164306, IMG submission 110213) | Soil microbial communities amended with fresh organic matter from upstate New York, USA - Whitman soil sample_242_MG | ecosystem: Environmental > Terrestrial > Soil > Unclassified >... | reverse complement strand
GACGAGAACTAAGCCCCGCCTCTAGCCCGTGGTGACTTCCCCGAACTCCTCCAGGGGGTCCGCATCGTGGGCACTCGGGTGGGCTCGCTTTGCCTTCGCTTCCACGTCCTCGATCATCTTCAGCACCCGCACACGGCCTTCCTGGAAGAACCGTAGTTGATCGGGCAGGATCGTCGAGGGATTCGCTTCTAGGCGGGCAAGCGCCGGAAGCATCTTGTCGTAGAGCTCCCTAGTCTGCTTGGCCACCTGTGTCAGCCGCTCCGCTGTTGGAGGTGGTGGAATGAACGGCCCTCCGGTGAGTTCAGCAATCGTGATCTCGACAGTACCGATGGTGTCGAGACAGAGCTCGAAATCGTCCATCCACCGACGACAACACGCCGACGATTCGGTCGCAACGGCTGGCGGGACATAGAATGTCCGGGTCGCCGAACGCTCACGCCCGCCGAATCACCACCACGACCGCCGCAGCGCCCAACGCCAGCGCCAAGATCCCGCCGACGCTGCCGTGGATGCTGATCGCCTCCGTGCTGCCGTTGCAGACAGCGGACACAACAGCCACGACAACGCCACTACCGGCCACGAGCCATCGCTTCTGTTTCCACTGGAACCCCGGAGTGGGTTCAGTACGCTTGGTAGGTTGTTCGTCCACACTGATAATTAACGGCAGCTCCGAGAAAAATTTGCGCTTTCAGTCCTTAAAAAGTCCCCCGCTCCGCCGTTCAAAATATTCCTTTGCAGTTACGAATGGTTGCACGGAGATCTCGCTCAAGCCCTTCGTCTGATGGCCCAAACCACCAGCGCCAGTCCACCGCAGACCGCCAGGACCAAGGCGGGCGCCCCATTCGCTCCGACCATGAGTTCCTTCCAATGCAGTGACAGTGAACTTTCGCTGCCTAACATGACGTTTGATCCTCTTGTGCGGGTAGAAATCTGAGTTGGGGGCCTCTACAAGCGAGCCCTCCAAGCCGCGTTCCGTCAAATCGTTCCGCCACCAGTGCTCGATTCCGGCCGTTGTCCGCCCGACGATGCTCCGATCCGGTTCCTTGACGATCTATAAGAAGCTCTGACCCAAACCCCAAATCCGGCCCACACCCCAGTCACCTCCCCCCAACTAGATGAAGTAGGTTCGGCCTGCTCGGTTACCGGCTGGACGGAATGCAGGATGCCGGGAGTTCGCGAGCATCAGATCAGTCGAGCGAGCGCTACTAAGACGCTCACTACGGCAGCACCAACGGCGATCGCCTTTGCCGCGAAGCCACGGGCGGCAATACCGACTCGCCCACGGTCGAATTGGACCGTAATTTCAGTGGGTTCCTCAGATTCGCCCACCGACGTCCGCTTGGTGCTGGAACCGCTGCGCTTTGATGTTGACATATGCATTGCCATGTGAGTCACGCAGTACCAAACGCCGAACAGCTGATTGTCATCGAAATGTAAAAGATGATCGGATGATGTCGTGCAACCAATGTAGGTAATTCAGAATCGACACACCGGAATCGCTAATCCGCTGATGCACCGCCTCTGGTGATGAAGCGAACCACGCTCGGCATCACCCAACGCCAAATCGACCGACTCACGCCCCCACAATAACCCATCGATAGCCGCCCCCCAGTGGAGCGTCTCTGGGTTTGAGGCATTTACTCGGGGACGCTCGTTTCTACCAGCAGGACTGATCGAGGATTCTCTTATTGCCCGTCTAGGGCATGGTTCCTCCCCCAAGAAAAACCCCAGAAGATTACCTCCACGACAACCTGGCGCTCGCCACAAAGCTGGCTGCACTGGTCGCGACGGTGAACGGCTGCTACCCCTACCCCAACGAACAACCCAAGTACCTAGTCACTCTCGAAAGGGCTTTTAGCAAGGTCGCTAACCAGATCAATCAGCAGGTTGAGCAACTGTTCGGCGACGAGGCGGCCCAGTGAACCACCTAGCAGACGCCCTCAGCGAGGTGCAGAGCCCCGCTTTTGGGCAGCCACACTTGCGAGCAGGGCTCCAGCTGGCGGACCCCTGGAACTCGTATGCAGCCACCTCGCTCCAGCAATGGATACTTAAGCACCGAACACGTCGGCAGCTCTTTTGTCTGACAGGTGACCTGCAGTCTGAATGCGTCCTATCAGACACCTTCGGAAACAAACGGGTGATCGATCCTTTGCTCGACTACACGATCGCCGATCTGTACGACGCATCGGGGGCGTTGCTACCATGAGCTCCCCTCGCCTCCTGCTCGTCGAACGCATGTCGAACGCCTTGCTCGACATGGTTGAGGCTGAGTCTGACCAACACGAGGCGAACGCCGCACTGCTGATCGCCAGCCAGATCCTGCTCACGGCAGCGACCGCACGAGCGAGCATGCTGGGGCAGCCAACCCAGCTAATCTTGGAGTCGGTTCAATGTGTGTGCGACGAGCTCGCCCAAGGCGGGATGAACTGATGCTCGTCCTCGACACCTTTCGAATCAAGGACCGAGGCCTGGTCTTCACGGCTTTGCTGGACTGCCCGTGTCCGTCGATGGGTACCCGGTTGATTCGCCCAGCTGACGGGCAAGTCTGGACCGTCGCCGGGGTCGAAAGGTCCAACCGATTGCCTGTTCAAGGTGAGCTGGCGGGGATCCTGGTGTCGAGTGGTCCTGAGCCTCAGGTCGGTGACGACATAGAGCGAGATGCCGACCAGGAGGGCGCTTGAAAAACGGACGTCTTCAGTGCAAGGACATTCCAACCAGGCCAATTCTGGATTTCCTCGCGAAGCAGACAGCGTGGACCACGTACGGAACAAGCCATCACATGCCGACCGTGCAGGATGCGATGCCGCCCGACACACCATCCGCCTTGCAGCTGGCGAAGATGGCTCAGCTTATCCGAGCCGGCCTCGTAGATGGATGTGACTGTGGGTGCCGTGGCGATTTTGAACTGACCAACAAGGGCATAGCAGTCCTTGCGGACCAGGCGGACGCACGATGATGATCGGTTGCGTCATCACCCTTGCGCTCGCCTTGGCATCAGCCATCTGGATCGCCTGGCAGCGAACCAAGGATCTGCACAAGGCCAAGCTGATCGCAGCATCGCTCCAAGAGTCGTTGCTGGCCACCCAGAAGGAACTTGGCCAAGCACTCGACCAGCGAGTGCCGGTGCCGTCGACCCAGATTCGGCAGCACATACGAGCGATGCGTAGAGCAAAGGGTTGGAGCCAAGCTGAGCTGGGCAAGCTCATCGGCGTCTGTGGGTCGGCCGTGTGCAACCTGGAGACCAAAGAGGCACGTGCCGTTGGTGCCGATGTCCTGCGACAATTTGCGACCGCATTCGGGGAACCAATCTTGGTTAGTTACGAGCCGACCCCTAGGATCGAGCGGCCCACCACCAAGAAGCCAGCGACCCCAAGGATCGAGCCGACCAAGCCTAGGATCGAACCGACCCCAAAGAACCAAACCAAGAAACGAAAGCCTGACCCATTGGTTGCCCTCGATGCAGCGGTACGGGAGGCTCTCTCAGACGAGCTAAGCGAGTCGCCAATAATCGGCGTACGAGACGACGGCCGATATCATATTTGCCAAAACCTTTGGAACGAAGAGAGGCTCGACTACATCGTCCCCCAAGGCGAGCCAATCGAGAAGACCATCAGCCTGCTGATCGAGCTGAAGAACAAGGCGTTGGCCAATCCGTTCGCTGATTGAGCCAACCTAGGGGTTGGACCCCTAGAACAGTATTTGGGACGTTTAAGGCCCCAGGGTCCCGCCTTTACGCCTCGAAGCTGGGGCCGAATTACACGATTACATCAATAGGACACTTATTGACTCTTCCCTTGTGAGTGAAATCGCAAGGTTCCGTAGAGTTCAGTAAGGATCCCAGATCCGGTGTTGAGTGGTCCGCCCTATTGGGCGCCACCACGGCATCGGTCTCTCGATGGCGTTCGGGGCTGGTCCGCCCTTCGGCGGATCTGCGGGCCAAGATCCACGCTGCTGGGGGCCCCGATCCCAAAGCTTGGGATCAGGTGGTCGGCACCCCCCCACCCCCAAAACGAACCAAGAAGCGGACCAAGAAACGAACCAAGGCCACAGCAGCGGCGGTCATCAACGAAGCCGATCTTTGGCTCGCCGAACTCCAAGACTTTCGGGACGAGCTACCGACGCTCGCCACCGACGCATCCAAGCGAGCCAGCTTGCTGGCCAACGCAGCCAAGACGCTGGCGGTGCTGGGCAAGCTGACCGGGGTTGGTCTGAGTGTCAGTAACCGTCAGATCCTAGATTCGCCGAACTGGCGAATCATCGAAGCCAAGATTCTCGCTGCCCTTCGCCCTTGGCCTGATGCCCTGCGAGCGGTCTCCAAGGCATTGGACGATTCGAGGGGCGATTGAAGCGGGGCCGGCGAATCAGTCGGGACCGACGAGTGCTCAACAATTTGGGTCTCGTCCACACCCTCGTGGTCGCCAAGTACGGCCCATCCGCTGCACACGACCAAGATCTATTTCAGGCCGGTGTGGTCGGCTTGCTGCTCGCCGTCGATTCGTACGAGGCAAACCAGATTACGGGGCGGTTCAGCAGCTACGCCCGAACTTGCATCATCAGTGAGCTTGCACGCTACTCGCTCGCCTCAGGCAAGCGGCTGCTACCGCATCGCCAGTATTACGAGCGTATCACGATCCGCCGGCACGCACAGCAGCTTGCACACGTGTTGGGTCGTGACCCCTCGATTGGCGAGATCCTGGAGTCGTGGGCAGCAGGTACCAGGCCACCCACGCCAGCGGCAATTGAACGGGCACTACGCCCAGATCCGGTCGTGCTGGTCGAGGCCATCACCGACGTCGATGGTGATGAGCGAGAGTTCGCTCGGTACGACCCCGAACCTGAAGCGTACGACATCGAGGATCTGCTCGATGCGAAGCGCTCGTACGAACGGCTGACCCCCGACGAGCAGGAGCGCCTGATCCGGAGGATCGAGCGTGCCTAACCACTCCGACACGATCGCTAGTCGGTTGGCTCGTCACATGTTGGCGGAGGCCGACCGGATCGCACCTCCCACCACGGATGCTGATCTGGTTCGGGCATACCCCAATGATCCGGTCGGGTTCGCCCGGGACATCTTGGGGATCAATCTTTGGAGCCGACAGCGAGAGATCGTTGAAAGCATCATCCATCACAACAAGGTAGCCGTCGTAAGCGGGCACAAGTTGGGCAAGTCGACCAGCCTCGCCGTTCTCGCTCTCTGGTTCTATTGCAGTTTCCCCGACGCCCGTGTGGTGATCACCGCTGTCACCGACGGGCAGGTGAATCGTGTGATCTGGCGTGAGATCAAACGCTTTTGTCGCAAGTCGAAAGTTCCGATCCCAGGCGCCAAAGAGATCAACGTCCTTGCTCGTTCCGGCCTGACCAATCCAGAAACGTATTCGGAGATCAGGGGCTACACGGCGAGTGAGCCCGAAGCCATCGCCGGAACCTCAGGGTCTCACATCCTCTACCTGGTCGACGAAGCCTCTGGCGTCAAAGACGAAATATTTGAAGCGATCGAAGGGAACAGGGCTGGCGGCAGTGCATCGACGTTTCTGATCAGCAACCCAACTCGTGCTGACGGAGAGTTCTACTGGGCGTTCAACAAAAAATCGAAAACTGCCATTAAGGACGCCGGCTACCATAACATTCATATTGCTTCATGGGAGAGCCCCAACTGTACCGGTGAATGGCAGCAACTAGGGGACAAGCCAATCAAAGGGTTGGCAATGCCCGGGTGGATCGACCAACGCAAACGGGAATGGGGTGAGGACAGTCCGCAATACTTGATCCGTGTGGCTGGCAAGTTCGCCGTTGCTGAGGCAGCCAAGATCATCCCGCTCACCTTGATTGGCGAATCCAACAAGGCCTGGGAAGCGACCAAGGAACAGCCGCTGCCAAAAGGGCGCCTCTATATAGGGGTCGACCCCGCTGGCGACGGCCTTGGGGGCGACGAGTCTGGATTCTGCGCTCGCATCGGGAATCGAGTGTTGGAACTTGTGGCCCGATCGGGCTTGTCCCCGCAGCAGCACATCGACCAAATCGAATCGTTGATCGCCAAGTACCGCAGAGTCGGTCCCGAGCCCGCAGTGGTTCTTGAAAGCGAGGGCGAGACTGGCGCAAGGGTTTACGCGGCTGCCAGAGAGTACGTGGACGCCACCAACAAGTTCAGGCTGGTGCGCCTCCGAACCAGCGATAAGGCGATCCGGCAGCGAGAGACGTTCGACCGTATCCGCGATGAAATGTGGTCTATCGCTCGCCAGTGGCTGAGGGACGGCGGCATGATCCCGATGCATCCCAAATTGGAGGACGACCTTCATGCGCCCGAATTTTATTCGGCCGGCAACAAGCTAAAGGTCACCAGTAAGAAGGACCTGCGCAAGCTGTTGGGAAGGTCGCCTGACGTGGGCGATGCGTTCGTGATGTCTCTTTGGGAACCGCTCGCTCTCCGACAAGAGGACGATGCGGGTGGCTCACCGTATGTGGAGATCAACGTCCCTGAGCGGGCTTATGATCCATATGCCCCACCAGTGTTTGACCCGTATGCCGGCATGGACGCATTCCGACGATAACTAAGGATCGCACTCCATTAGGGGGTGGCATCTATCACGAGCCGGTTTACTGACGCCGCTAAAGCGTTTCTGGGCATTAGTGCGTATCAAGCTCGATCCCAGGCATCGCTGCCCGAACTGGACAGCAAGATGGTCGAGCGGGTTCGTGAGCAAATGGGCGGGCAGATCCAGCCGCTCGTCTCGACTCAGACTCGTTGGTACCTCTCAGACCTAGAGCGTGTCGTCCACGAGTGTGACGCCGGCCGCATGCGGACCGCCGGGCAGCTCCATCGGGCGATGCGGCGTGACGGTCTGATCAACGGTCTGACGCAAACCCGCACCGCTGGCTTGGTTAGCTTGCCCAAAAGGTGGCGAGGCAACCAAGAGATCATCGAGACACTCACAGCACAGACGGCAACCCGCTCCGTATTCGACGAGCTCTGTCCGCCGACCGAACTTGCTCAGCTGGCGGCAGACGAGATGATCCTAGGTGTCGGTGTGGCCGAACTGGTACCGGTTGTTGGTCGCTCGTATCCGGTCCTTCAGCGTCTCGACCCTGAGTTCCTTTGGTACGATTGGACCAAGAACACCTGGTTCTATCAATCAATCGCCGGCTCGCTACCAATCACACCAGGTGATGGCCGCTGGGTGCTGCATTGCCGTGCACGCTTGTCCCCTTGGCATGCCGGTCTCTGGCCGGCGCTTGGTCGAGCCTACATCCACAAAGAACACGCCCTCAGCAATCGAGCCAATTATTCAGCGAAATTGGCCAATCCTGCTCGGGTCGCCAAAACCGTACAGGGTGCGACCGAGGATCAGCGCAAGGGCTTCCTCGCCAACCTAATCTCGTGGGGCGTCAATTCAGTATTCGAGTTGCCCCCCGGATGGGAGGTCGACCTCGTTGAATCAAATGGCCGTGGTTGGGAAGTGTTTGGCACTGAAGTCGCCACCTCCGACAACGAGATCATGATCACGCTCGCCGGTCAGACCGTAACGGTCGACGGCGGGACCGGCTTCGCAAACGCGGCCATTCACCAAACGATCCGAAGCGATCTGATCAAACTGACCGCTGACAGTTTGAGCCACACGATCAACACGCAGATCCTGCCGCCCTACGTCTTCAGCGAGTTCGGCCCCGATGCGTTGGCCGAGAGCCCGCGCATCGAGTGGGACACCGACCCAGCAGCGGACCGGGAAAAAGAAGCCAAATCCCTAAACGAGGTCGGTGATGCGATCGACAAGCTCCGAGCCGTGTTGGCCAAGAGCAAGAAGCGCCTCGACGTAGACGAGTTGATCGCTCGTTTCGGGATTCCCGTTGCTGAAGGCACTCCAGACCCGGGGGACGAAGAACTATTGGGGCCGGGGCCAAAGCCCGACGCTCCACCAGCCGAAGACAAACCAGTGTCCGGGGGGACATCGATATGACAGCAGAGCTAAGGGCATACGCCCCAAGGGGGATCGTTGCGATCCAACAGCAGGCATTTGGCCTGGAATATCCGCAAGCAGCCAAGGCTGACGAGCTTTGCATGCTCTCGCCGTCCGTTGCATGCGTCGAGATCAGCGGGCCGTTGGTTCACGGGGCCGATGCACACTTCCAGAACTACAGATCGATCGTTGACGAGGTGCGGACAGCTTGCATGGCACCCGGCGTCACCACGGTGGTGCTCAAGATCAACTCGCCTGGTGGCGACGTTTTCGGCAACTTCGACGCCAGTCGAGAGATCCGCCAGATCGCCAACGCCGCTGGCAAGCGACTGATCGCATTCTCTGACGCTGCCTGCTGTTCGGCTGCCTACGCGATTGCGTGCGCTGCCGACGAGATCGTCATCGCAGACACGGCCGTCGTGGGTTCCATCGGGGTCATCGCCCAAATCTACGATTCCACCCGCCTCGATGGGGCGATGGGGCTCCAGTACTCAGTCATCACGAGCGGCGCCCGTAAGGCGGATGGCAATCCACACGCTGGCACCACCGACGGAGTTCTGGCGGCCATGCAAGCGACCGTCGACCAAACGGCTGCCGTCTTCTTTAACTTGGTGGCTGAGCGACGTGGGCTAACGCCTGAGACGGTGGCGGCCTATCAGGCTGCCGTGTTCGTGGGCGTCAACGCCATTGGTGTTGGGTTGGCCAACTCTGTCGAATCTTTTTCGGCCCTCAAGGACCGGCTCTCCGCATCTCGCACTCCAGTGCAGACGACGGAGACCATTCGAATGGACGAAGACAAAGACAAGCCGAAGGAAGACGCAGTGCGAGCAGCTCTCGTCACCGCTTCCGAAAGCGACGACGAAGACAAGGCCTCCAAGGCCAAGCGAGCTTTGGCCGCCTACGATGCGGAGCAAGAAGACGAAGACAAGCCGGCCAAGAAGGACGACGACGACAGCAAGGCTTCGGCCGCGCTGGCTCAGGCAGTCGCCCCGCTGGCAAAGCAAGTTGCTGCTCAGCAAGCCAAACTGGCAACTCTTGAAGCTGAAGCCGATGCTGCAAAGCGGACCTCGCTGTTTGCGGCTCGTCCAGACATCAAGCCCGAACTGATCGAGAGCCTAAAGGCCACTCCAACGAGTGCACTCAAAGCGGTGATCGATGCGATTCCGGTCACGGCTGGCTTCGTCAATCCGCACGTAACGGTTCCCGCTACTCGCCCCACGGTTGGTGCGAACGGTGGGGGTGCTCCGGTGCTGTCGGCCAACACTGAGTTGAACGAACAGATGGGCCTGGTCAAGAAGACTCAAGGGGTCTCCTACCAAGGCAACTTGCAGATTTTCGGGGGTAGCAAATGACCGCACTTGCAAAGATGCGCATGACCAAGGTCGTCAAATCGACCGGCATGGCGTTGCTCAGCACTGCTGAGCAGGTTTATCAAAACGGCGCGGCTGCGATCGATACCAGCACCGGCTTGGTGAAGAAGTGGACCGCTTCAACCACGCTGATTCCGATCGGTCGCTACCGTGAGGATCAACTCGTGGCGAGCGGCGGAACCGCAAACGTCGAGTTCTTCCGCGAGTTGAATGCGATGTGGTTCGCCAACTCGGCATCAACCGACCAGATCACTCAAACCGAGGTCGGCTCCAATTGCTACATCGTTGACGATCAGACGGTAGCCAAAACATCTAACTCCAACGCTCGATCAATTGCTGGTCGCGTCTGGAAAGTGGACGCCACTAAGGGCGTCTTGGTCGAGTTGGCAAACCCAACCTGATCTGAACGCTGAGCTTTTTAGGGCGGGAATTTTAGGGGCGGAACATGGCACTACTCACTCCATCTTTTACGTTCGATCTCGAATCGAACATGCAGATCATCGTCGAGAATACTTACAACGAGATTCTCGCGAAAAACTGGTGGCAAAAGGTCGGCAAGGAAATCCCTCTTCGCAGTAAGCGAGAGCGATTCACTTGGTTCCTTGAAGCATCCGGGATTGACTACACGGGGGATCGTTTCGGTTCGAACGTGGAGTTCGAAGAACTTGCAACGGCCAGCCAGGAGATCTTCTACCAGTCGGCCACCAAAGGCTATCGGATCAACCGAAACCAGTTCGAGGATTACGACGGAAACGGCGTTGCCCTGGCAACCGAATGGGCACGTCAGCAGGGCCATCGCTTTGCGTATTGGCCTCAGCAGCAGCTGGCCATCCTGCTCAAGAACGGTGCGACCACCACCTGTTTTGACGGCGGCAATTACTTCGCAGTCAATCATCCCGTTCACATTTTTGACTCCAGCGCTGGCGTTTACGCAAACTGGTTCAAGAGCACCGCCTCTGGGCCGAATCCGGGTGCGCTGCCGATCGACGAGTCGGTCACTCCCGATGTGGCGTTGACCAATCTCAGCAAGGCGATCGCTCAGATCGCTTTGGTGCCGATGGCGGATGGCATCACGCCTCGCAATCTTCGGGTCACAAAGCTGGTGGTGCCGAGCAAGCTCGTCACTCGTGCCACGATCTTGACCGATGCGAAGTTCCTTGCCGGCGCTGCGAGCTCCGGTGGTGGTTCGTTCGACATTTCAGCCTTGGTCGCAAGGTGGGGACTCGAAGTCGTCGAGGCTCCTGAGCTGAGCGCAGCCTTTGGCGGCTCGGACACGACCTACTACCTGGTAGCCGAACAAGCAGGCGCAAGCCAGCTTGGCGCTCTGGTGTACGGCGTCCGTAGGCCGTTCTCCATTCAGTACAACTCGGGCGTCACCGACGCTCAGTTGCAGGTCGACAATGGTCTGCAGTGGATCACGAGAGGCGAGAACATCACCGCTCCCGGCCTGCCGTACTACCTGTACAGGGTCGACGCTTCCTAACCCTCAGGGGTTTGAGCTGACTGAAGGGCGCCCATGGGTGCCCTTCTTTCTTTGGGGGGACCGTGGCCGCATATCTAACAGTCGAAACATTCACAGCGTTGGCGATCTGCCCAGCTGAGTACGTCGAGTACATCGAGACTCAGCAGCCTGGGTGGGTTGACGGCCAGCTTGCGTTTTGGAGCGGCTACATCGATAGCCGACTGGCCAAGCGATACGCCACCCCGTTCGATTCGGATTCGCCTCCCATCGTGGTCCAGGGCTGGCTCGCCCGATTGGTCACGTCCCGGATTTATTTGAAGCGAGGCGTCGACAGCACCGACGCTCAGATCACCGCTGTTCAAGACGATTCGAAAGCAGCGACCGACGAGATAGCGGAAGCGGCCAACGCCAAGGACGGGCTGTACGAGCTACCGCTCAGACAGGACGCTCCCGGAGGTCAGGGCATTAGCCGTGGCGCTCCCCTCGCCTACACCGAAACCTCGCCGTACGTCTGGATGGATCAACAGGAGCAGATTGGCCGTCAGGAGGACCGCAATGGCTCGGGATAACGGGCAAGCGTTCGCCGAACTCCAAGGGTGGATCGATCGGATCAACCAACTGGGCGATCTCCCATCCGAAGTAGCGAAGGACGTGGCTCCAGCGCTCGATGCGAAGATTCGGCAGAACATCTCTGCCGGTGTCGACCCAGAGGACAAGCCTTGGCAGCTCACGAAAGAGGGCAAGAAGCCGCTCACCAATGCGGGTGCGGCACTGACCGTGCGGGCCATCTCCAGCGTCGTGCAAGCCAAGCTTGAGGGCCACGTGGCCTTGCATCACCTGGGTGCCGCTAAGGGTAACGTTCGTCGGCAGATCCTGCCGAGCTCACGGCTACCGCAGCCCATGACCGAAGCGGTCAAGCAGGTGGCGGTCAAGCGATTCAACCAACACATGACCAAGGGCAAGTGATGGCCGTCGTCTTCGCCCTCGAACACCTATTTGATTCCGTCGTCCAACGATTCGCCGACGAGAAGACGCTGATCGACAACATCTTTGGCTGGAAAGAACCCCCAAGACAGGGCGGCAACATCAATCGGATCATCTGGACCCCTGGGGATCCGTCGGGGTCGTTAGGTGACGATGCTGGCCCGCGCTATCCGGGCTCACTGCCCGCTCGTCCGCTTGGGACGCTGCTTGAGACGTTCACTTGCACGATAGTCGGGGCGAACCCGCAAGCGAAGGAAGACGATCGAGCTCAGTACAATCAAGTCCGCTTGAACTACGACGCCTGGCGTCGAGCCGTCTACAAGGCAGCGGTCGGAACGTTCACGATCAAATCGCAGACCTGGGACATCAAGCGCAAAGAAGGACGCATGGGTGCAGCCGTCATAGTGGTCGCAACCATCCAAGCGCCTGTGCTCGACGAGCCGTTCACTTTCGCACCAGTCAACACAGCTGGCGAAGCGACAGGCTTCATCGTTGGTGGCGATGGCTCGACTGAATCAGATCCACCGGTAGAGATCGTCCCGGACCCTTAAGGCCGACAAGCACTATCGCACTCTAGTGCTGATGACCCGGAGTCATCAGCATGCCCGTACCGAGCGTAGTCATCACGGAGTTGGATGGAGCCCTTGGCGTACTGCCAAGTGGAGCATCGTATTTTGCAATCGTCGGCGTCTCTGACTCCGGCCCGATCGCCACTCCTGCAGCGTTTTCGCGCACGCAGGATGTGATTTCAAATTTCGGCGGTGGCCCGCTAGTCGAGGCTGCCTGCTATTTCATCACCGCCTATGATCAACCGGTCCTGCTCACGAGAGCGACCGCTTCGGTGGCGGCCACTGAGACTGCGATCGTTGTGACTGGCATCACCGGAACCAGCGTGGTGACGGCCGGTGCGGACACCACGGCGAACGACGATTACGAAGTGGTGCTCAAGATTGTGACCGGCGGAACCGTCGGCACCACGGGCATCACATACCAGACCTCGCTCGATGGCGGACGCTCTTGGTCGGCAGTAACGGCGTTGGGCGTTGCGACTTCGATCGTCATCCCTGGTAGCGGCGGCATCGGCTTTGCACTTGGCACCGGCACCCTGGTAGCCGGCGACACCGCCAGCTATCGAACCACGGCACCCAATTGGGCGTCTGGTGATCTCACCGCCGCTCTAGCCGCTCTGAAGGTCAGCACCACGCCGTTCGATGTCGTCTCGATCATCGGACCAATCGACGCCACCAGCTTCGCAGCTATCGGCACCAGCTTCGCGGGAATGCCGGAAAAAGCTTGGATCGGTCACACACGGATCCCGACGATCGGCGAATCCGAATCCGCTTACAAGACCGCTCTCGACGGCATCTTCGGCTCGCTTTCCAGCACGGTCGGCATGCTGTGTGCTGGCTCGGCCAAGATCAGCTCAGCTGTTAGCGGTCGACTCTACAAGCGCCCCGTCAGCTTCGCTATCGCCCCATTGGCGGCCACTGTCTCACACGAAATCGATATCTCGGCGATCGACGTCGGCAATCTGCCTGGTGTCGTCATCCGTGACGCCAATGGTGGCGTTGATGAGCACGACGAGTTCGTAAATCCTGGACTCTCCGACTCACGTTTCACGGTGCTCCGCACCTGGGACGGTGAGCAAGGTGTCTACACCTGCAACCCACGCCTGTTCAGCCCGAGCGGTTCTGACTTCCAGTGGTTCCAACACCGCAGGGTGATGAACTTGCTGAAGAGGACGACTCGCCTCTTCTTTCAACGCCGCTTGTCGAAGCCGATCAAGGTCGACGCTAATAAGGGCACGATCCTCGAAAGCGAAGCAGTGGCGATCGAAGCTGCCTGCAACGCAGCCATCCGTAACGCGATCATGGCCAAGCCGATGGCGAGCGCGGGTGCGTATGGCCAGGTCAAGTTCGTCAAGATCGACCGGAACACCAACCTGCTCCAGGGCGACAAACTACAGGTCAGCGAGGGCATCGTTCCGCTGTTCTATCCAAAACTCATCCTCATCGACACCGGATTTTACAACCCGGCAGTCCAAGCAGCGTGAAGGCCGGGGGGCTAAATGGCAGACCAAATCCGCATTAACGGCAACATCGTCTCGTGGGGTTCAATCACCCTTCGGGTAGACGACGAAATCTTTACTGGCTTCACGAGCCTGAGCTACTCCGACAAGCGAGAGCGAACCAAGCAATACGGCATGGGTAAGCACCACGCTCCACGTGCGCGTACCCGTGGCAAGTACACAGTCGAGCCCGTCAAATTGAAGGGGCCCAAGTCGACCATGCACGCTCTTCGGACCAAGCTCGCCAGCTTGTCGCCCGACGGCAACAGCTACGGCGACTACGAGTTCCACATCAACACGCAATACATCGAAGACTTCGAACCCGAGATGTACGTCGACATCGAACGATGCGTTTACGTCGGCACTTCGAGCTCTGAAGAAGAGAACCCCGATCCGCTGCAAGAGGAGATCGAGATCGACGCCATGGCGATCCGCCGAAACGGCATGACTCAGTTTGATGGATCGGGAGGTGCTCCGTGAGTGATGACTTGAAGAAACGTTTGGCAGCCGCAAAAGCGGCTCGAGCCGCCCTGCAGGCCAAGCCCGTCAACGAGGCCGATGAATTGGCTGCCGAACTCGCTGCTGAGGAGCGTGCTCTCAAAGAAGAGCAAGCGATGTCGGCACTGCTGGAGCAGTACAAGCCGAAGCAGCTGGCTAGGATCGACACCGACTACGGCGCTGTGATCCTGCTCCGCTCCGCACCAGCAGCATACAACCGGTTCGCTGAAAAGACTGAGTTCAAGATCGATGATCTGAAGCAACTGGTGATCCCATGCGTCAGGTATCCGTCGATCGAAGCGTTCGAAGAGATCCTGAAGGAACAGCCGGGCGTACTGACGGTCTGTTCCAACGCAATCGCACACCTGGCGGGCATTCGTAAGGATGCGTTGTCGGGAAAATAAAGGAGCTACGTCGAGAAGCGAAAGCTGACCTCGGCGTAGCGGCTCACCTCCTCCTGAGCCTCTGGCCTGAGCCGGAGGATGACGAAGAGACGGTCAAGCGCACGACATTGGCTCTCGTGGTCCTGGAGTTGCTCTTTGAACTCCCGAAAATCCGCAAGCTGCTGACTGCGCCAAAGGAACCAAAGTAATGGCCAGCGGGAGTGAAGCAGTAGCACGATTTAGCCTGGAAATGGACAGCAACGCTAGTTCGGTTGCTGGCGATTCCTCACGTGCACTCGCTGACCTCCAGACCCAGATCCAAGGCGACACCGTTGCCTTGCGAGAGATGCAAAAGGCACTGCGGAACCTGCAAGGCGGCAGTGCGGTCAACATCCAGGTGGCTCGTGATCTGAAGGATCGCATCGCTGCCCAGAAGGCCACGATCGCCAGCACCACTCAGCAGTATGTGCAGATGGGCGGCACGTTCAAAGACATCGGCAAGGGCGGAAAAGACGCTGGTGCCGGTCTCAAGAACTTGGGTGAGCTGGTGCAAGCGGCACCTGGACCACTTGGCAAACTGACGTCTAGCCTAGGTGGCCTCGAAGGTGCGTTGGCTGGCGGTGCTCTCGCTGCCGGCTTGGTTGCTGTTGCGGCGGCCATCGTTGCCGTTGCAGCCGCTGCTGTCGTCGGGACGGCCGCGCTCTTGAAATTCGGAGTCGGTGTTGCCGATGCGAGACGTAGCGAGCTCTTGCATTTGGACGCTCTGACCAAGCTCCGTTATGGTTACCTCCGCCTAGCTGGTGGCTTCCAACCGGCGGCCGACAAGGCCAGCTTTCTCCAGAGCACCATCGACAGCGTCTCATCCAGCGTTGCTCTTGGTCGGGACGAAGTAAGCAAGTACGCCGATGAGCTGTACCGAACTGGTCTGCGTGGAGGCAACCTCCAAGCAGCACTGGAAGGTGTGGCGATCACCTCAGCCACCCAGGGTGAGACCGCAGCAGCTGCGTTCAAAGGCATGGCTTTGGGCGCTGGCTTGGCTGGTAAGTCGATCAAGGCGCTGTCAGACGACGTCAAAGCTCGCCTGGGCGGCATTGCAGCCGCTCAAATGCTCTCGCTCGATGTGCAATCCAAGAAGCTGCACGAGAGCTTCGCCATGCTGTTCAGCGGGCTCAAGATCGACAAGCTGTTGAGTGGCGTGAAGCAGATCACCGATCTGTTTTCGCAATCGTCCGCTTCAGGCAAAGCTTTGAAGGCGCTGATCGAGGGTCTGTTCGGGCCGTTGATCGATCAAGTGAGCGGACCCGCCTCATTGCTTGTGAAGCGGTTTTTCCAGGGAATGATCATCGCCGCGCTTCAAGTCGGGATCGTGATCTTGAAGCTTCGGAACTGGTTCAGAGAAACGTTCGGCGACACCAAGCTGTTCAAGAACCTGGACCTGATGCGGCTCGCTGTGGCGGCTGGCGAGATCGCTCTCTACAGCCTTGCCTCAGCAGTCGTCATCACTGGTGTGGCGCTCGCAGGCTTGGCGGTTGCCATGCTGTTGCCCTTCGCTGTCGTTGGCCTGCTTGCGTACGGGATCTACAGGGGTGTCAAAGCCTTGGGTAGCCTCGCTATTGCAGCAACTGAGGCGGGAACAAACATCGTCAAAGGCTTGGTCGACGGCATCAAGTCCGGTGCCAATTGGGTCATCACCGCCATCGAGAACTTGGGCACCAGCGCCATGAAGGCGTTCCGGGCCAAGCTAGGTATCGCGTCACCCTCCAGGGTGGCGATGCGTTCCGCCATCGAGGTCCCTAGAGGTGTGGCGGGCGGTATCCGGCAAGGACAACCTGAGGTCCATCGGGCCGTCCAGAGCCTGGTGGTGATGCCCACACGGCAGCCAGGAGCCCGAAATGCTGGCCGTAGCCTGATCTCGATCTCGACACCACGACCCGGACCGCGCTCCGCGGAGCGTAGCTTGGTCTCGTTGCCGACTCGTCGGCAAGGTGATCGCCGCCGTGACGGTGTGGGGGACCAAGCCAGTGTTGGTGCGTCGATCTTCGGCTCACGACCTGCACCGCCACCGCCGGCACGGGCGATGCCATCCGTGCAGATTGGTGAGCTGCACGTCCATTCGGCAACCGACAACCCAGAGTCGTTCGGCGAAGCGGTCAAGGTTGCGGTGTTCAAACTGTTCGCCGGCAGTGCGACCGAACTCGGAGCGGAGGTGCCCTGATGGCCGGCTTCGATCCATACCTGACGCCAGTCGACTACTTCTTGCTCGCCGGCCAGCGCTCGCCGGGCATCGCCACCATTGAAGGTGCGGCCGACAAGCGAGCATGGGACATCCGAGCTGGCTATGGCCTGTCGGGTGGCATCACAGTCTTTCGAGGCCGTGAAATCAGCAAGTTTTCGGCCAAGATTCGCCTCATTGAAGCCAAGGATTGGCAAGATTGGGACTCATTTAAGCCGCTCGTCCAACGTCCGCCTTTCGGCAGTCGCCCCAAATCGATGTCGATCTGGCATCCGTGGTTGGACTTCTTGGACATCAGCTCTGTGGGTGTGGAGGAAGTAAGCCAGCCTGAAGAAGACGGCGACACGGGAGCCTACATCATCACGATCAAGTTCCTCGAAACTCGTGAGCCAAAGTTCGCCTTGGCGAAACCAGAAGCGGCAGCGGTCAACAAATCGACTGACCCGTACGACCAACAAATCGAAGCCTTGACCAAGCAGTTCCAGGAGCTCGCCAAATGAGCATCTTTGCTACTGCCGGCGGCAAGCCGATCGAGCGAGCCACGATCCACATCCCCCAACAGGGGCCGTGGTTCGCTGACGTCTCGTGGCTCGATGCTGCACCCGATGTGCCCGACGGAAAGATCACGCTGGTGATCGGATCGGTCAGCTTCGTCGGAACCATTGACCCTAATCAGAGCGGTGTTTTCGGGGATAAAAGAAGCGCCCGAATCGTAGCCGGTGCCAACGGCTGGCAACGCTCCATCACGGAGCGAGGTTACGCCAACGATGCAGGGGTCAAAGCCTCAACGGTGGCGGGTGATGCGGCTCGTGCTTGCGGTGAGACGATCGGCTCGTTCGCTGGCGGCCAAACGACGCTTGGTGCTCACTACGATCGTGAAAAAGGGTCCGCATCACGAGTGATCGAAGACGCTGCCCGTGGTGCTGCCTGGTGGGTTGACTACTCAGGAGTCACCCACGTTGGGACTCGCCCCAATGTGCCGGCTCCCGGATCCTACACTCTGCTGAGCTACGATCCTCGTTCGAACGTTGCGGTCCTTTCTGTCGATGCGGTCGATGCCGTCACCATTGGCTCAGCTCTGGTTGACGCCGATCGTCTTCAGACACCGGTCACGGTTCGTCAGATGGAGATAGGCGTTGCACCCACGAGCTTGCGAGTTCGAGTGTGGTGCGGCGTCAAAGGCGAATCGTTTCTGACGCAAACGATGCGAGCAATCGTTGGAAGGCTCACAGATCAGCGTCTGACTGGGAAATTCCGCTATCGGGTGGTTCAGCAAAGCGGCACCGCTGTGGACCTGCAATGGGTCAAGCGAACCACCTCCCTGACGGTCCCGCCCGACATGCTGCGAGTGCAGATGGCGCCTGGTGTTGCAGGTGCTCACGCCACACTGAGCAAGGGCGCGGTCGTGTACGTCGAGTTTGTGGACGGTATGCGTGACGATCCGATCATCACTGGCTTTGAAGGCCGTGGAAATGACGCTTCGGTCCCTGAAGTGTTGGAACTCGGAGGCGAGAACGGACAACCGGTGGCTCGCCAGGGCGACACTGTGACGTTCCCGCTTCCGCCGTTCGTATTCAACGGCACGGTGGGCGGGGTTCCCGCTACCGGCGTGATGATCTGCGCGACAGGGCAAACCGTTGGAAGCATCACGGTTGGCTCGACGAAGGTGAAGGCGGCCACATGAGCGATACGTTGACATCGCTTGGCGAACTGTCGTTGCTCGACTTCATGCCGGGGATCGTGGCGCCTCTTATGGCCGCTCAAGCCGACTTGCAGGCTCGGATCACCGCACTGCTTGGGTTCTCGGCAACGGTTGGCCTCGATATGTCCCATTTGGTCACCCTGAGCGCCAACATCCTGGCGAACCTTCAAGCTGGCTTGGCTCTCGGCCTCCAAGCTCCGACGCTCACCGTGCAAATCAACCTCGTGGTGGCGTTGACGGCGACGCTACAGGCCCAATTGCTGTTGATCTTCGATCTGATGAACTTGCTCGCCGTGTCCGTGCACGCATGGGCGTACGACGGTACCGCTGGCGGATTCGGGGCCACCCTCACCGCCGCTCTGTCGACCGGAGTACCAGGAGGTGGCGGCCCACTGCAGCACGTCAACGCTCTCGTGTTCGCCACCGAGGTCCCCGCCGTGTGGGTAGCCATTAGCCAAATCTTTAGGACCACACCATGACCGACGTCGTCCGAACAGGAATCGAAGCAGAGATCGCCAAGCTGACCAGGCAGGCATCAACGCCTGTGCCACCGCTCGGGTACGGCATCGATCTGGTGTGCAGGACCGAACTCGACCCCTACTTGGCGGAGACCAATCCGGACACGATCGAAAGTCTCGCTCAAGACTGCTTCCACCGGATCACTACGGCCCGTTTGAGCTTGATCGACGATCCAAGCTACGGGATCGACATCCGGGCAGCTTTGAATCAGCCCCAAACTCCGCAGCAGATCCAAAGCTGGTCCGGTCAAATCACCAGCGAACTGAAGCGTGATGATCGTGTCGCCGACGTGAAGACGACGATCGTTTTGACGCTGCCCGCCAGCTACGAAATCACCATCTTGGTTACTCCGGTGAGTGCCAGCCTCACGCCGTTTAGCCTGATTATGGTCGTGGTTGATGGTGAAGCGCTGCTGACGGCCATCAATGCTGCTCTGACCTGATCGCACTCCAGTGGGGGGTGCTCTCCCTCGCTGACCTCACCAAACCGCTCACAGTCGACGATGTAAAGCGATCGATCTACGCCGTCCTCGCTGCCACTGGCGTCAGTACGACGGCGTGGAAGCCAGGGGCGGTTGTCCGCACGTTGATCGCAGCGGTTGCGATCGTTGTGGCGAGCCTCAGCCAGCTCACAGCGTTGCTAGCTAGTTCGGCGTTCCTGTCGACCTCAACCGGCGATTGGTTGGGGCAAACGGCGAGGAACGTCTACAACGTCGAACCACTGCAGGCCACGTTCGCCACGACCGTCGTCACCATCACGAACTCTGGGGGCGGCGTCTACCCGTTCGACCCGGGTGACCTGCAGCTAATCAACACGGTCCGACGGCAGACGTATTTCAACGTCGAGCCGGTCACGATCGGCAGTCTAGCGACGGTCGAAAACGTGCTGGTGCAGGCCTACACGGCAGGTGCGGCGGGCACCGCACTTGTCGGAGAAATTGATGCCTTTCAGACCGCCGGTCTGAACCAACTCAGCGTCACCAACCCGACCGCTGCAATCGGTTTGGACGCAGAGTCCGACCCTTCGGTTCGTCAGCGTTGCCTCGACAAGCTTGGAAGCCTGAGCCCGAACGGCCCATCAGATGCGTACGCCTACGTTGCTCGCTCAGCCGTTGATCAAAATGGTGCCGCACTTGGCATCACTCGCATCAAGGTCACCAATGACGGGTTCGGCAACGTCAATGTCACGCTGGGCAAGGCCGATGGTGGAGTTCCCGGCACAGTGGGCGATCTTTCGAGCCCGCTTGGGATCGCCGATGACGAGATGCAGCGCAAGGCTGCACCGTTGGCCGTCACACTGAATACATCTTCGGCCAACACCCGCCACGTTGACGTCACGTACACCATCTGGGTCTACAACACGACCGGACTGACCGACGGTCAGATCGAAGACGCCATTGCGGTGAACCTGGCCAGTTTCCTGTCGATCCAGCCTATCGGCGGCAACGCCATCGGCACCGATACGGGCCGCATCTACTTCTCCGCCATCGAAGCGGCCGTTGGTGGCACGGCTCCTAACGGAGTACCGCTGCCAACGATGCGGGTGCAGGTCACCACGCCATCCGGCGACTTCTTGCTAGACCCCGACGATGCTTCGGTGATTGGCAACGTGAGCGGCCAGGTCGTCCAACTCAAACCACCGGGGCTCTGATGTTAATCAAATTCGTCGACACGTTGCTGCAAATCCTCCCCTGGTGGCTCCGTAGTGGGTTGGGCGGAAAGATTGCTTTTGCCTTGGGGAAGCAGCTTGATGGCGTCGGTGATGCCACCACAGAGGCGGCCAAGGTCCGCTTTCCAGACCCAGCACGGCCCGATGCGTTGGCGTTGCTTGGGAGCGATCGAAAGATCCGCCGTGGCTCAGTCGAACCTGATGAGGTGTACGCCCCACGACTACGACGCTGGCTCGATGATCATCGGACGCGGGGAAATCCGTACGCCATGCTGGCTCAGCTGCATGCCTATTTCGCACAAGCTCCGTTTCCGATCGAACTGATCTACCCGACCGGTCGACGCTACAGCCTCGCCACCGATGGGACCGTTACCCGAGACGACCTTCAATATTGGGACAACCCAAATCCAGCTCAATGGGCCCACTGGACGCTGATCTATCACTGGCCCACGGCCATCAATCCGTTGGGACTTTGGGGAGTGAGCGGAGCCAAATGGGGCGGCAATCTGAACCTTTGGGGCATCGCCCCAGGGAGTCTCACGCCCGCACAGGTTCGTGACTTGGTGCTCGTCCCAACCGAATGGAACGCCGCACATTGTCGGGGCGTGATCGTCATGCTGAGCCCAGGCCGCCGCATCTGGGGCTACCCACCCAGAAAGTGGAATACAGGCAACGGCAAGTGGGGAGCGGGTGGCCGCGTAGTGCGGATCCCGATCGGCATCTGATGCGTTGATCGCACTCCAGTAGTGCGATGGCTATCGCACTAACAGAGTCCGCAACTTTCGACAGTCAGGTCAGCGTTCCTCAAGATGGGATCGATGACGAGACGGCTGCATCATTGGTGCCGGCGTTCCAGGCGGTCGCAAATCGCACCCGAGCACTGAAGCCGATGTACGACCTGTCAGCGACGGGTGCATCGATCACGCCTACGGGGAACGTTTCGATCGCCACGCCGACTACCAAGACGATTGGTCTGAATGGCACCACGTTCGATTCGACCGCTGATGGTGGCGATCTCCATCCTGCTGGTGCGCTGGTTGGCAGGCATCGTGTGGCGTTCATCGACTGTTCTTCGACTGGGACCAAAGCCGTCCCGTATTACGCGGAGCATGTCCATCCGGCTGGTTTCGGTGCGCCGGTCACAAGCGGAGTGATCTGGCAAGTCGGCACACCTCCGAGCGGCTCCGCTGACCGCTGCTGGGTCATGCACCTCGTCAACCCCAACGGCGGTTCCGCGATCACCGTCAAGGATGCCGGCGGCAACACACTAGCGACGCTCCAAAGCAACACCGGCCTGATCCGATCGTGCACGATCGCATACGACGGCGGCGCTTGGAACGTCATCAACTTCGAGTGGCGCCCGTGAGCTTCCTCGATCAACAGCTGACCGCATTCACGGCCACCACCGGTGCCTATGTGCAACCGGCGGTCGGCCAATCGGTGCAAGTTTCGGTCGAGTCATCGAACTGGATGCCAACGGGGATTTCGATCTTTGTTGCGGGCGGCGGCTTCTACACGATCGAGCGCATTATCGACGTCAATCGAGTTCGACTCATAAACGTTGGCGGAGCCGGATGCGTCAGTGCCGGTACCCCCGTGCCGACCGGCACTCGTGTGATCGCTGTTGGTCAAGCAGATGGCGGAGGTGGTGGAGGCACCGACTCGAACTTCGTTGTGGTGGCCAACAATACGGCCCGTGATGCGATCCCCGTAGAGCAACGCCACGAGGGGATGCAGGTCTACAGCCAACAGACGCAGGTTTACTACGCCCTAGCTCCCGATCTGACTACTTGGCGAGCCATCGGCGCCAACCCAGCCTTGACCACTCAAGCGAACTGGTACGTCAACGCCAGCACGGGCAGTGATAGCAATGACGGCAAGACTTCACTGACGGCTCTGGCCAGCCTGGACGAGCTGCGGGCTCGTCTGAACCCTGGCGGAGCCTGGTACAGGCCACAGCAATCAACTGCCGTGCACGTTGCGGCGGGCACGTACGCCGCTCTAGAGCTCAGCATCAGCACCCCCGTGGCGAGCGCCTACACGTTCGACATTCTGTGCGATTACACAAGCGGTTCGAGCATCACCCTCTCGGGCGTGACCAATACGGTTGGTTCCACGACCCCAACCCGTGGATCAATCCAGACCGCATCAGGAACCTTCACCGACAAGGCTCGGATCCGCAGCAGCAGCGGGGCCAACGTCGGGGCCATCACGTACTGCACGGGTTTGACCAGCAGCACCAACGCTTGGGTCAAGACTTGGAACCTCGATGGGGGCGTTGGAAGTGCGGTCACCGTCGTCAACGTTGCGAACGGAACGTCCGTCGTCATCGACACCCTCCAAGTGACGATCAACCGAGTTCAGATCCGCACATCGGGCAATCCGTTGGGCGGGCCGGTCCGCATCTTCGACGCCATCTTGCCTAGAGGCGCCGAAATGGTGAACTCGATCGGCGGCTCAGCTTCGTTCTATTTGTCGCAATGCACGGTCGGAAACACGATCGGCGATCAGTGCCGGATCTCAGGCAACGTCCAGCTGCGCAATTGCCGTCTCATTGGTGCAGTCGGTGGCGGCAATTTCACCATCTTCGCACCCATCCAGCCGGTACTTTTCGGCTGTGTCGTTGAGACGCAAATCACGGCTGTGACTGCTGTGCAGATCGCCGGCGGTGTCTGCTTCAACGGGGGAACGCTCCGAGCCGGTGGAATCGCTCAAACCAACCTTGCGGGTCAGGTCTACCTGGCCGCTACGGAGTGGGTCAATGGAACGTCCGACGCAGCCATCGTGATCGGTTCCGCCTCTTCGGTGGACGTTGCTGGGCAGCAATTCGGCTTCGGAACTAGCTACGCCATCGGATTCGCTCTTACAAGTGGAGCTCTCGCCATCGCTGATTCGGTTTCGTATCTAGGCATTCTGGCCACCCAGCAGATCACGATGACGGGGCATAACGTCCAATACAGTGACGTCCCCCGAAGCTACCCGAATGCCGATTGCACCTTCGCTCTGCTGAGCGATCCGGGGGCGGTTGCGTTCGCATCCGTTGCGGGACCAACTGGCCCGACTGGAGCGACAGGTGCTACTGGAGCTACGGGTGCCACAGGCTTGACGGGACCAACGGGACCGACAGGCGCTACTGGAGCTACGGGCCCAACAGGACCAACAGGTGCGACCGGCGCCACTGGGTCGACCGGTGTGCTGACGGCCAACGGGGCAGCCCCCGTCACGGCCTCATTGGTCGGGACCACGTTGACGGTTGGACTCAACCCGATCGCCGACACCAACGTCTCATCGAGTGCAGCAATCGCCGGCACTAAGATCGCCCCCGATTTCGGCGCTCAAAACGTTGTTACGACGGGCTACGTCCAAGCTCCTCAGATTGGTGACGGCACAACTCAGGTGCTGATCCACGCCACAAGCTTCCGCACCGACACGGCCGGGAACTTTTTCAACAACGGTGGCGGTTCTACGACGATTAGCAACGGCTCATCCGCCAATACGGGCAACCTAGCTCAGCTGACCATCAACGCTTGCGATGGAACGGGGTCTGGTACTTACAAGGGTGGCCCCTTGCTGCTGCGTGGTGGGTCGGCCAACACCGGCACCGGCACAGGTGGCGATCTTTTCTTGGGCGGCGGCGACGGGAGCGCTGCCAACGGCAACGTCACCATCCACTTGGTGAACACGTCGTGGCAGGGCATGCAGCGAGGCATCTACATTGCCAACTGCTCATCGGCTCCGACCGGCAATCCTTCGGGTGGTGGGTTTCTGTACGTCGAGTCCGGAGCTCTGAAGTTCCGCGGCTCGTCCGGCACCGTCACCACGATCGCACCCGCTTAATCATTTATCGACCCCTAACTAGGAAAAGCAAATGACCGAGAAGCTAACAGACGAATTGAGCGCCCAAGGCGTTTACACGATCGAAGTCATCAGGGACGGCAAGAACGGGCCCGAAGTGATGGAGCGCCGGGTTGTTCCAAACCTGATCGTGAACTCAGGCAAGAAACAGATCTGGCGTATGAGCACAGGTCTCAACACCCACGTGTTCAATTACTTCCGCATCGGCACCAGCAGCGGCGCAGCCGCATCTGGCCAGACGAATCTGATCAGCCCCGTCACCGGTACGCTCCGTGTCGGTGGCACTCCCACGCTGTTGAGCGGCACCCGCACGATGCAGTGGGTCGTCAGCTACCAGTCCGGCGCTGGCACCAAATCGGCAACCAACATCAAAGAAGTTGTGTTGATGAACAGCCCCACCAGCCCTGGTGGTTCGGCAATGTCTCGCTCGACGTTTACCGCCGTGACCAAGACTACCGCGGACAAGCTGAAAATTACCTATAAGGCCCGTATTACATAATTCTGATACGACTCTAGAAGTTATCGGCTGGGGGTTTGATGGGTGGTTTGGGGCGGCTTCCGTTTGTCCTTTGGGCTGCTGGGCAGCATGGGCATTGGTGCGTCCGACGGGGGTCCAGATGGGCCTGATCAATCTGGACCTAAGCCATCGATCGTCTACTGACTACTACCCGTACGTCGCTCCGCCGGTCAGCTATTCGACGACCTTCAACGGGACCGAGAATCCGATCTCCGAAAGCGGTGCGTGGATCACCGGAGCCGACTCGTTGTCGACCGTTGTAAAGACGTCGGGCGGGTTGGCGTTCGGCACCCAATCGGGACTCGAATACCAGCAGGCCGATGGGACCCCCGGCAAATACAACGACAGCCACGCCTGGCTTTCACCAAGCGTGTTTTCGAGCCGCAACCAACGGGTAGAGATCACCATTCACAAGGGAGCGTCGTGGGGCGGCGATCTTGAAGTCGAGTGCTTGCTTGGTGCTTCTGTGGGGGCGTTGCGTTCACCGACGCCCTTCTATGGGCCGACGCATACCAACGTGTGCGAGGTTAACTTCGCCGTAGGTCAGTTCGGCATTTTCGTCGGCATCTACCGGTTCCTCGACAATGTTGGGGCGGACCTGAGTTCAGCCGGCGGCTCTTGGGGCGTCCCGAATGACGGCGACATCTTCTGCGCCCAGCTCGTTCTGAATGATACCGATCAGACCGGTACCGTCACGGTCTCGATGAAGCGTGGTGGGTCGGAAACCACCTTCGGCAGCCATACCGACAGCTCTCTGTATCTGATCGGTCAGCCAGGATTTGGATTTTATAACCAAGACAACACGACGGACTCTGACAGACAGAAGTTCTGTGTCACGTCCTTCTACGCGGTGGGGTTGCCGTGAGCTCGGTACGATTCACCCTCGATTCTTTGTCGAGCGGGACGCTGCCGACGCTCACGGCTGCGTTCCACATGGGTTGGTGGGCGCAGATCCGAAGCGGTGGCTACAACCCAAGCGGTGACACCGCGATCATCGCTTTCGGCACCACCGGCGGATCCTCCCAGGGCTTTCAGCTCGCGGTTGCGGGCGGCAGTACCGATCTTTGGACCTTTACCTTCGCGAATGGCGGCTCGAACTTTGACCCGCATGTGATCGCCAGCAGTTCCAACACGGCTTGGCGTGCGTTCGTCTTGCAGTACTCGGGCACCGGCACTGCCTACACGCTTCGGTATCGGGCCGAGAACGTCACGACGTGGACGTCGGTCACTCTGGATTGCGGTGTGGCGATCACTGCCGCGGGCGGCTCGCTCTACATCGGTAATGACCAATTCGGCGAAGAGTGCGTCGACGGAAACGTCAAAGGCTTCTGGTGCCAGGCCGCCACCATCACCGATGCCAACGCCCTCACGGCCAGCCAGAACGCTCGCCAGAGTATCGCTCCGTCGGGCACCAACTTGCATTGGTTGGACCTCGACTCAGCCACCAACGTCAACGTAAACGGCGGCACGGCCGGGAACTGGACGATCGGAGGTTCACCCGCAACCGATGCCTCGGAACCAGTGGAGAGTGGTGGCGGGACCACCTATAACGCTGATGCTGGGACGGACACGATCGCCATCACCGATGGGGTGACGATTGCGATCAATCATCTGACGAGCGTCACGCTCAGCACCGATACGATCGCCATCACGGACGATGCTCAGTGGGATCGCTACTTCGCCACCGACACGATCAGCACAAGCGACTCGACCGCCAGGTCGGTGGAGTTCGGCCGACTGCCTGCCGACACAGCAGCGGTGTCGGACTCGTTCGTCAGGAACCTCGAATACGGTCGAGCACCCACCGACTCCGTCAGCTCGACCGACTCCACCAACCTGGCGTCGGAGTTCGGGCGATCTGCGTCAGATTCGATCACCGGCTCCGACGCAGTGGCAACGGAAGCGCAGTATCTCCGTTCGCCCAATGATTCGATGACCGTGACGGATTCGATCACCGCCCAGGTGGTGACGCCCGGCATCCTGGATGTCCAGGTCAGCGATTCGATCACGGCTTCGGATTCGCTCGCTCTTGAGGGTCAATTTGGTCGCCTACCCTCAGATTCGATCACGAGTTCCGATCAGACGATCCTTGGGGTCGAGTTTGGCCGCTTTGGGTCCGATTCGATCACCACGACCGATCTAGGGGTTCGCTCCGTCGAATTCGCTCGCCAACCCTCTGATTCGATCACCCTGCTGGACGACACCCAGATCCAACTGACGAGCCCATCAACGCTTGATGTGCAGCTGAACGATTCGATCACGACTAGCGACAACCTGGGTACCGCCAGCGACCAAGTTCGAGCGGCAGCCGATTCCTTGGTGTCCAATGATCAGATCATTCTAGGGGTGGAGTTCGGCCGACTGGCATCGGATTCGATCTCGCTGCTGGACAGCCTAGCCCTAGAACGCTCGATCCTTAGGGTGGCGAACGACACGGTTTCGATGCTGGATGATCTCACCATCGATTTGATCGCCCCTGCCGTGATCAACGTGACGGCCTCGGATTCGGCCTCGACGGTCGATGTTCTGACGACTGAAACCGCCTACGTCCGTGGCTTCGTGGATGCGGTCTTGGCCGTGGATTCGATCTCGATCGAGCTCATCAAACCCGGCAATCCGCCTGTGGCTCCGCCACGACGCGGACCCGTCCGGGATTTCAGAGATTCGACCAGACTCGGACCCATTAAACGTTTTATTGGATCTCTTGGGGAAGCAGCATGACGTTCCCTTGTTTCCCCCAACCCCATGATCCGGACGATGCCAAGACGTATGCGTTCCGGTTCGCTCTGAACGACGCCGACGAGATCACCACGGGTGTGATCGAAACCGTTGATGCGACCAGCACGACCGTGATCACCGGATCCGATCTCAGCTTGGTCCAAGTTAGGGGTGGCTTCATCGACGGATCAGGGGCGGTGTTTTTCCGTCCTGAGGGTGGGTTGCCAGGGCTGTATTGGCTCCGCTGCACAGCGACGACGCATCTTGGGGACGTGTACGTACAGACTCTTGGATTGAGGGTGGGACAGCTATGACTAGTGGACAGATCGTTACGGCAATCGTGGTTGCGTGGCCCGGACTGGGCCTCGCGGGAACCTTGATCGAGTGGATCGGCACGACGTACGCCAAACCGGCACTGGTTAGCTTGGGTCAACGGTTGGAGGCGATCAGTGCCGATGGGCCAAAGCTTCTGAAGGGGAACCCCAAATGAGCAAGCCCAGGACCCGCACGTCCACGGCACCAACCAAGCCTGAGGCAGCGTCGTACCCGGTGCTTCAAATCGACGGTCACTTCCCAGAGGCGATCGATTTGCGGCCGTACACGCCCGACTTGGGCGATACGTACGAGCATCGGATGGCGGCTGCGTTGGCCGCCTGTTTCACTCGCCGTGGCCAGGCTCCTGTGACCGACACGGCTGAAGTGAAGAACGACGTCTATTCGATCGATTCGATTGAACAGCTTCGACCCGCATTCGCTGCTGGCTACGTTGTACGGATCGGCGATCATTTCTTGGTTGCGTACGGCCTCGATGGGTTCGTCACCACGAACGGGGCGGTCGAATCAATCGATCTCAAGGATGTGCAGGTTTGGGCGGTGCAGCGTGTCTGACGAGCGACCCACCGATCCAGCTCCGCCTGACTTTGCAAGCCAATACGGCGGCGATCCGACGTTGTATATGATCGATAGGGTAGCGTCGTTGTCCGATGCCGTCTGCTCGCCTGAGGGGATCGTTGCGATGATCCGCCAAGAAGCCAAGCAGCATCACGAGGCCTCGATGCGGATGCTAGTCACGCTGGCCGATGCGGTGCTGAGGATCGAAGCAAAGGTCAACGAACTCTCCGACGAGCAGGAGACACACGCCGCCCGTATCAAGCTGGTGGAGCGTCACCACGTGGGGAATGGGGCCAGCAAATGAGCCAATCAGGCGAGACGGATCCGGGCTTGACCAGCCTGTATCCTGAAAACGACACGCCTGAGGAGCACCATCAGATCTTGGTTCGTCATGCCCGGCAGATCGAGCTTGGGGTGATCACCAGCCGGGAGCACTACCGCCAGATCAAGAACTTGAACGAGACGTTGGGCAAAACCAACACACTGCTTGAGCAACAGATCGAAGCGACTGAACTCGACAAGGTCGACCGCAAACTGGTCGAAGCTCGCAAGGACTTCAGCCTCAAGCGCATGACCGCACTGCTGGGCTTCGGTGGTGCGATCGTCGGAGCGTTGGGTGCGGCGGCTGCCGCCTACCTGACCCGTGACTCAAAGATCCCCGACACCAAACCGCCCACGGCTGAGCAGGTGCGGGCCTACGAGGCAAACCAGCGGGCGGCCAAGCATGAGCCGGCACCGACGCCGGAGTTCAACGCGATCATCGATGGCGTGAAGTGACAGGGTTCGAGTTCGGGTACAATCGCTCCGATGTACCAAGATCCGCACAACCCCCTTCTTGTCCTGCTAAAGTTCGGAACTGAAGAACATATGAAATCGTTGCTCAAGGAAGGGGCGATGTATTTCGAGACTCTCAAGTACTTTCGAGACCTAGATGACGGTGGAGAGCTCCGTGGTGACCCCAACGAAGCTCTCTCGGAGATTTACCACGGCCCCTTAATCGACAAGCTCACGATGACAACCGCGGACGGAATCACGTATGACCTCTTGGATCCGAAGAACGGCATGATACCAGAGCGACTAGAGATTCGCTTTTCCGCCGCTGAACAGCTCAACGTATTTTGCTCATATGCAGTTACACCGCGATCGATTTACATCGACCCACGCTGCCTCAAATTTGGCACCCACGCTGTTTTGATTCGTGACTGGCGCGAATTCTTCAAACGAGTCCATTTGGCCTCCAAGCGAGACGGCACGTTTCAAGCGTTCACCGGAGATATGGTTAGGTACGTCGAGGACGGGGTTCACACGGGCGAATTCGCACCGTTCTGTAAGTACAAACCTTATGCCTACCAGAGCGAACTCCGGCTCGTGCTATCGCCTCCCCCTCCGGTCGGAAAACCCTTTATGTTGCGCGTTGGCAGCCTCGAAGACATTGCAGAGCTTTGCGTCTCGGCAGAGCTAAACAACAATCTCAGCATTGATTATAATCTTTTGCCATCCACCGTGCCCTGAATGGCATGTGCCCCACGACGGCGCTAAGCTGGTTGAATGCGCCACCTGATCGCCATCGTCCTAGCTTCCCTCGCCTTGCAGGCTGTCGGCTTCGCCGGGTCCCGGGCAGCGGGTGACGACCACGACCGTTACTGCCGATCGCTGAAGCCGATCTGCCATCTGAACCAGCACCCGATCTGCCTGTGCGAGTCGGCCAGCATGTTCAGCTGCGGCTGGCGGTGTGTCGCCGAATGAGTGATCATTTCTTCGTTCCGTTGACACTCAGCATTGAGGCCAAAGCCGGGCGGGATCCGACCGATCAAATCGTGGATGCGTTGGATGGCGTGGTCGAGCCTCAGGCAACGGTCGAACCTGCCTACAGCTTGGCTGACCTAACCCGATGGTTGCATCGTCTACCGCCGATCGAGGCAGACGTGGTTGAGCTTCGGCTGGCAGGCAAGACTGAGCTGGAGATCGCCCGCATCCTCAACATGACGCAAGCGGCCATCTCATACCGTTTCCAGCGGGCTTGTCGCCGTGTTCGCTTTCTCGATTCGATGCCGGATCTGAGCGAGCAAGAGATCCGCACCACGTTAGCGCCGCTGCTCAAACCACACACGATCGAGGTGTTGGTCGGGATGTTCAAAACCAGCAGCCAGAGTCGTACGGCTGAGCTGCTGGGGACGAGCCAAGGGAATGTGCGGCATCGTTTCTTCACAGCGTTGGAGCGGCTCGCTCAGATCGACGACCCGAAGGTTCGACGATGCTGGACCTTCCTCGATGGCATCAAGCGGACCCCCAACATACTGATCGAATGCGACACCAGTTTTTGGCGCAAGCGTCGCAAGCCCCCTGGTTTGGGCGTAATCGATTTGTGACCAACAGTAGGTGTGCCACGACACCTACCCATCACACGAGCCGATTGCCCGGATCTGTCAACAGATGCTTGCCCGTACGTCAGCTGCCGGCATCACCTGGCCGTTTATCGAATCCGGCTTAACGGTTCGATCATGTGGCATCCCTCGTTGGGAAAGGACCCTGAGCAGTTCAGCGAGGATGAGCTGGTCGAGCGGTTGCGACGGCTGCCCTACGGTGGCTGTTCGATCCAGGCGGCGGATGCGGGTGGGATGTACGACGCCGAGATTGCCGAGCTGCTGGGCATGACCCGACATAATGTCGAGCAAATCGACGGATTGGCACGATTTCGGGTCGCCGCGCTTCGGCTTGGGATCGACTTTCGTTGAATCTGGTTAACCAGATTAGACGATGATCCATTTAGGTGACCACATATGACGCGTCGTGGCCATATGTGACGCGTCGTGACCCTCTACGATTTCCAGCAATCTCTCGGGAAATCGAGCGTATTGATCAAGACTATGACCCGTTCCACTTGGATGTTGGCTACCGTTCTGCTCGTAGGATGCATCGACGCTCCTCATCAGCATCGTTTAGCTGGAGCGGCAGGAGCCACGGGCACATCAACCAATCTTCGTCAAATCGAATCAGCTGGCGAACCCAGCTGGATCGATGACGACCAAGCTGGAGCTGGTGGCGAAGCCGGTAGCTCTGACGAACCGTTGGACGTCGGAGGATCGGGCGGAAGCGGTGGCTTGGCCAGTGGCAGCGGTGGCACAGGTGGTGACGTTGAGGCAGGTGGAACGCTGGCCGGCGCTGGCGGCACCATCACAAGCGCTGGTGGGCATTCAAGCGGTGGCTCAGCGTCAAGTCACGGAGGCTCTCCAAGTGTGGGTGGCGCTGGTGGCGTCGGTGGTAGCGCTGGGCAAGGCGGATCGGTGGGTGGATCCGGTGGTACGATGCCCGTCGTCCCTGGCACCGACGGCCTGATTTATGGCTACGGTGGTGGCAACTACTTGGGGACCATGCGGATCGAATGCCAGTACACCGTGCCGGGCGTCTGGAAATACGGCGATCCAATTTTCACGGTCAAGCATCCAGTGACCGGTGAGATCATGGGCAAGGACATCCCCTGTGGCGGAGAGGTGCGGAACCTTAGCCTTTCGATCGAATACTTGGTGTTCGGAAATGAAGGCACGACGCCCTGGTATTCTGGTGGGTTCCACCCAGGGCACGTGGTGATCATCAAGATGCCGTGATTACTTCGCCGAATACTTAGTACCCCGGCGAACGCCCACCACCTTGAGCGCCTTGTCGTCTTTGAGTTTCTGGATCGGCAAGCCCAACTCTTTGAGTTCGACGCCGATCCCTTCAGCGATCTGCTGAGCTGATGAGCTTGGGTTCCGCTTGAGGAACCCCAAGATTGCTTTGGCTTGCTCAGAAATCATCTCGGGGGTGCGTTTGCCCGGCGCTCGAACGATCTTAGGGGTCGACGCTTTGGCGATCCTAGGGGAGGCGGAGGCGGGAGCCTCGGCACCAAGAAGGGTTTGGACCATTTCCTCGCGCAAGACCTTGCGGAGATCGGTTACGAACTTTTCGACCAGGGCAGTAACGGCGTCGCTCATAAGGGCGAGCCTAGTCAGCCGCTGGGCTCGCTTCAAACGGGCGTCAGAATGCTCGGACGATCGGACCCTTTCTAACCTAGGGGTCAATTGAGCTGGCTCCGATCTGGCTCGCCAAGGGCTAGGCCAAAGACACTGGCCTCCCTGAAATCGACCCACACCAAGAACTCTTGGTACGTGAGCTCGCCGCTTGCGACCATGTCGTAGACGTCCTCGGGGTCGAGCAGGTACAGGTTCTTCACTTGGCTTGCCCGCTCGTGACCGCCCCGACCATCCAGGTTCCGCTTTCGATCTGGAGGGCGATCGGGCTTCGTAGTCGGCTCTGCTCGCAGCGTTCGATAGCCTCGATCTCCTCCAGCGTGTGCTGACCGAACAACACCTGCACGTCCTGATTGACGTACGTGTCAGCGAGATCGAACGCCTTGCTGGCCGTACGACGCCACCCCAGAATCAAACCGCCACTCTGGACGGTATATCCGTTGAGCTTCATTCTCCTATCCCTTCCCACCCCTAGAATGGGGTCAGGATCCCACTACCGAGAATCGATAGCTGGAGACAAGATAAATGAGCACTGGTCGGGGGTCGTCGAATGACGAACCCCTATCTTTCTCGGTGTCGCTGGAATTTAAATCATGATTGCCTAATCTCGGTGGTCGCTCAGCGAATTTAATTTCATTTCCCAATTGGGCTCGGTAGGGGCTCAAGACATGAAGAACCCCGAACTGGATCTGATCAGCCAACTGACTCAGGTCCGCCAAGCATTGACCCAAGAACGAGAAACCCTGCTCGCCCGAGTGGCGGTGATCGACGAGGCGTTGGGCACCCCCGCCCCGCCTAAGACTCAGAAACGCAACCCTAAGAATCCAGCAGCCCCGAAGCCGGGTGGCCTCAAAGAATCGATCCTAAGTGTCGTGGAGCAGCAGCCTGGGCTCACGATCAAGGAGATCCAGTCCTTGGTGTCTGCACCCGAGAAGTCAGTCGAAGCGACGGTGCACTCTTTGGCTTCGGGTGGGCAATTGGTGAAGGACGGCTCGACCCCAAGGAAGTTCAGCCTGCCCAAGGTGCCCAAGCAAGGTGGAGCGACCACGTGAGTTTGGTGCAAGACACCGCACAAGCGGGTCGTTCGTGCGGTCGGTGTATAGGCCGAGATGTTACCGCTCGTTACGTCTGGCCTGCTCACCACCGCCCAAGCGGCGGCGTACTGCGGCTTCAAAACCGCCGGGGCAATCCGCAAGCTGAAGCACGAACGCCGGCTAATCCCGGTGGGCCGGCGTGGCGGCAGGGGCACGGACATGTACGCGGTGGCGGACTTGGACGCTTTCCTCCGGGGCCAGTCCTCGGTATCGATCGAGGCGGATCGTCAGGTGACGCCTCAACCCGAGGTTTCACATGACAAGAGCACTGCTAACCAAGACCAAGTACCCCAACGTGTTCGCAACAAGCACAGGAGGTCATCTAGTTCGAGCCCGGGTCAAAGACCCGAGCACGGACACGCTCGTCGAGATCAAGAAGACGATCGACACGACCGACCCGCTGCAAGCGCTCCAATGGCTTCAGGGGGAGATCGAACGCATCAAGTCCGGCGTTGCCTTACCGACGCCAGCCAAGCTGCGCTTCTCCGACTTCGCCGTTCAGCTTCTTGAGGACAAGGTCGCCGTCGGTGACATCAAGAGCACCGTTGGTCGTGCTCGTTGGGTCAACACCCTCGAACATTTGATCGGCGGCACGACCGGTGAGAAGAGCGAGAAGTACGTGCCCGGGCTGGGTGACATCTTCGTCGACAAGCTGCACGTCAGCCACGTCGAGCAATGGAAGTTGGGTATCGCCGGTTTGATCAAGGCCGGCGACTATTCACCAACGACCGCAAACGGGTGGCTATCGATCTTGAGGGTCATCTGCAAAGCGGCCAAGCGGAAGTTCACGCTGCCGCACCTAGCGACCGAGGATGTTGCCGATTTCAACACCGACGATTGGGTTACGTATTCCGAGGAGGAGCCCAATGCCCTGCACCCCGAACAGGTGCCGGCGTTCTTGGCGAGGTTGCGGGAGATCTATCCGCAGCACTACGCCATGGCGTTCATCGGGTTTGCGACGGGGCTTCGGCCCTCCACCCTGCGTCCGCTTCGGCGGCGTGGTCCGGAGGCCGACATCAAGTGGGACACCGGCAAGATTTTGATCCGGCGTTCCCAGACCCGCGGCAACGAGGTCATGCAAATGACCAAGCAACGGACCCGGTATTCGGTCACGGTGCCGAAGGCCGTGCTCGATGTGCTGACCTGGCACGTCGAGCAACAGCTCCACACACCGGAGCAACAGGATTCCGATCTGTTGTTTCCAAGCGTGACCGGCGGCTTCCGGGCGCCGACCATTCTGAACAAGCCGTTCCAGGAGATCGCTGAGGAGCTTGGCTTCCCAGCATTCACCCAGAGGGGCCTCAGAAGGACCTACAACGACCTGGCCCGGTTCGCGAAGGTCGACCGCCTGGTGAAGACCAGCATCAGCGGGCACGGCACGGAGGAGATGGAAGAGTTGTACAGCAGCGTGGCGCCGGAGGAGCAGCGGGAGTCCATCGCCAAGGTCGTCCAGCTGTTCGGCACTGGCGGACCGCGCAATGCAGCTGGTGGTCCCCCGAGTGGTTCCCCAACCACTCCAAGTGGTCCCCCAAATGCGAAAACGGGCTAGAGAGACTTCTCTAACCCGTTGGTTTCGTTAAGTTTTTCGGAGCGGGAGAAGGGATTCGAACCCTCGACGTCAACCTTGGCAAGACGCAAAACCAGCGTTTCCAGGCGTTACTGGCCGCGTGATTTCAGCCACTTAGCGTTACCTGACGATCCCCAACGTTACGAAAAGTGGTCCCCCGAGTGGTCCCCCAACTGTTTGGGGGACCACCTCGAAAAACACGGCAAATTTGAAAATCGAGTCGAACCCCCAGCGGGTCCGAGCTTGGGGTTCGAATCGATGCCGTGACAGCTTTGCCGTCACATACTGCTTGTCCGTACAGGGGATGGAGGCGTACCGTTTCGTCTGGAGTTCGCCATGGCGTCGACGAAGAACAGCGTCCCGAAACCAACAAAATTTGTCTACATCGCCGACCCCGCGAAAAAGCCGAACGGTGGCTTCAAACCCCCGCCATCACCACCGCCCAAGGACGTGAAGCCGAGGGGAAAGTAGCCATGGCAACCGCAAAGAAAGCACCGCCGCGACTCGTGAAGTTGGTTCACGAGGTTGACCCAAAGAAGGTGAAAGAGCTCGGGTTCAAACCTCCGCCCCCACCTCCTCCGAAGGTCAATACGAAGCCGAAAGGGTCCAAGTAGTGACAGACAAGCCAGCGCCGCAACCGCCGCCTCAGCCAAAGTATGTCGAAGTCGAGAAGGGCTTTAAACCACCGCCACCTCCTCCGAGTCCTCCACCAATAAAGAAGTAGCTTGAGTGCCAAACGAAGACGTCAACAGCAATCGCCCGCCGGTCAACGACCCCCCAAAGCCGGATCCGGGGGCGGGGTTCAAACCGCCTCCATCGCCACAGTTGCCGCAGTCGCCCCAGCCGTCACTGCCCAAAACCAACCCGTAGCGACGACCGCAGCAATGGACGTCGACCCGGAGCGCAAGGGACTCGTCGAGCTATACGGCAAGTCCCTAGAGAGCTTCGAGCGAACGATCGTGACGGTGAGCAGCGGGGCGCTCGCTCTTTCGATCACATTTCTGCACGATGTGACCCCCACGCCGTTACCGTCATCGTTGAGCACGCTGTGGTGGGGGTGGGGCGGGCTCTTGGGAAGCCTTGGGATGATGATCCTCTCGATGCCCTTGGGTCACTGGCTTCTCGAACGTGCATTGGAGAAGAAGGATTCGAAGACCCTGCTCCGCTTAGTGACGGTGATGAACGTCAGCTCCGTGGTTCTCCTGTTGATGGGCTTTGGGTTCCTAGCCCGCTTCGCTCAGGTGAACATGTTTGCTGCGAAGCCCCCAACTAAGCCAACGGCCGTCACAATCCAACCTGCGCCGCCAGCAACCGCGATCCCCGTGCAGCCGGCGCCTTCGTCGGTGCCACAGTTGCCGTCATCGATACCAATCGCGCCGCCGGCAAAAAGCGCAATCCCATAGAACTTCAGCTAGCTTCGGTAGGTTGCCGTTGCGTTCGTCAGCTCGGGGTCCAAGCCGTAACGGCTAAGCATGAGCCGCACCGATCGCTTGGCTGCGTGCTCGACCCGTGGTCCAAACACTACGTGCGTGAGCGGTAAAAGTTGGCCTGCGGTGAGCGGGACTTCTATGTAAGGCGCCGGACCGAACTTGGTGTCACGAAATTTTACCGCTTCCGAAATGCTAATGCCCTCATCCCGAACCAAGATTCGCCACTCCGCTTCTTCGGCAAACCCTGGGTTTTTGAGAAGCGGACCGAAGTCGTTAGCGACCAACAGAATTTGGTATGCAAGCTCCATTGCAACGGCCGACCAATGGGCACCGCCCTTCGCCGATGACAGTTCAAGCGCTTTCTCAGTCAACCCTCTTACAATCGATTCAAGGATACGGCATTGCTTAGCATGTTCGTACTCGCACTTGAGCACGGCTGGCCTAGTCAAGAATGGCGCCAGATCCTCATAGTCCTTGGCGAGCAGATAATTCAGATCGAGGCCAAGGGCAACGCCAGCGCCATCATCCGCGTACGCTCGCCACTGACTCAACGAATCTGAATGCTCGGAAAACGAACTTACGAAGATCAACCGATCATGGTCTTCGGCGTCCTTCCGAAATAGGTGCTCAATGAAAGTGAGCACGTTCTCGGTCTTGTGTTTGTCGATGACTTCCGACGTCAGGCGGGCCGAGACAAAATCTAAAATCAGCGAAGCTGCGTGCCGCAGCTCCGTCGTGTCATTCAAGAAGTGCCCTTCGGTGGCCCAAACTTTTCTGCCCTCCAGGATGTGCTGCAAAGTCGACAGCCGGGTGTAGTGATACAATCTGGGCGGCGGTGATGTTCGGACCTCATGGAACGCCTCTGTGGTGAGGCGGGCCCGGACGCGAGCAAGTGCCTCTCTTGTGCCTACGGACATCTCGCCATCAGGTTAGTCGTCAAAGGGGCCGCTCGTCGACAGACCAACTGTTGATGTCGTGCATCACGGTAAAGACGGCGTCGAGCGCGATGCATGCGCCGCAAGACGCGCAGTACACTTCCCATGTGCCGCCCTGCACGGGGTAGACCGTCGAGAGCGGCAGTTCCCCGCACTCGCAACGCACGTGTTCGAGCTGCTCGTCGGCGAGGGAGAAGAACGGGACGTCGGTCATAGAGCCCGTACTTACCCCGGAGTGGAGCGCTAACGATCAGACTTGGATCGTGGGGCCAGGGCCGAAGGTCATGTGCCCTTGCCGACACCGGTAGGCCGCCTCGAACGGCGCAATCGCTAGCGTGTCCGGATCAGTGTACGGCGCCGGCTTCACGCAGACCGTGTACAAACCTTCACCGCAAATGGTGCACGCTTGGATCTGAGGAGGCCGAAGCACGATGTTGTGCTCCCCGAGGTCTTGGGGATGACCGCACTCTTCGCAAACCACGGGTTCACTCATACCTGAACATCTGAACCTCGGGCCAGCGCCCGTCAAGGCGCTTGGCCGCCCGCAGTCGGCCACAGGACCGAAAGTGAGCCCGACGTCGTTTGATCTTAATCCATAAAGTCGGTCTCCGTTCTATCAGGTATGAACAAAAACCACTCCAGCACGAAACCGGCGACATCGCCCTAGACCATAGCCCCGTGCAAGCCGCCCCTCACTCGTAAGGAGGGGGCGAAGCCAGGGCACCCCACCTCCCGAGTAGTCCGCGAGTCACTGGCCCGCATCGGGAGACCTACGTCCAAGAGGCCGGCATGCGGCCAGACAGCGGAGGTGTGCCCAGAGATCCGACCAGAAATCGACATGGCCTTGAAAATAAATCCCGGTTTGGCCCCGGGCGACCAGATTCAGCGGTGTAGCTAACCAATAACCCGATAACTCACTTATCAGAACCAATAAGCAGGAAACATGAAAAACAAGCTCGTAGTAGTTCCCAATACCAAGAACGTTATCCAGCCCAGCAACTGGGCTAAGAAAGACCTGGCCGAATTTCACATTGAGATGACCGCCCTGTGTGGGTTCGGTTGCCGGTACTGCTCATCCAATACCAGTCGTTATCTTGTTACACGCAGCCCCGAAATCACCAGGCTTGTAATTGAACAGACAGGAGAAAGGTTAACTCCAAAAGACAACCCGGAGCTGGCCTACGTCTGGTCAGACCCGGTAGCCCCTCGACTGGCAGCGGAACTGGCCGACAAACCGAAATCGTTCGGCAAGGGCAAGGTCCTGGCACTGAGCCAAATGACGGACGCCTTTGCCCCGGTAGTTGATCCCAATGATCTCGAAGCCGTCATCAAGCTTTTGATCGAGCGCACCTCGTTCCGAATCCGGATCTTGACCAAGTCCGTGACCGTCGCATCGCCGAAGTGGCTCAAAATCCTCAAGTCCTTGGGAGACCGAGTGGTGGTCTCGCTCTCAATCGGCAGCTTGGACAACGCTTGGTCGAGCGCTGTCGAGATCGGCACCTCAAATCCACGGGCTCGATTGAATGCGCTCCGGAAGCTGCAGGACGAGGGGATCCCCACGTTCGGAATGCTGTGCCCGGTTTTTCCGCAGATGATCGAGAGCGGCGAACTGGACGCGTTGATCGAAGCGATTCGGCCGGAGCTGTGCGAGTACGTCTGGGCAGAGCCGTACAACGACCGAGCCAATTGGCGTGCCGTCCGTGATGGCCATCCCGTTGGATCGAACGAGTACGAATGGTTCGAGCGTTGCTTCGGTGAAAACAAGGACAAAAACTTGTGGTCGAGCTACGCGACCAAGTTGTACACGATGCTCAGGGCGAGCGCCGACGCCGACGGTTGGCTCGTGAAGCTCAAGTACATGCTGTACGAGTTGGACATTCGTCCGCAGCATGTGCCTGAGTTCGGCGGCTTGGAGGGCGTTCTTCTTCAAGCGGTCGACAAGGCCGGAAACTCCAAGAATCTGGCGTTTGCCGAACTTCAGGCAAACCTGCGCAGTCCAGAGAGCCAAGCGTCGAAGGCCCGCAAGATCAACGCAAAGGTCACCAAGCCCAAGAAGGGCTCGAAAAGCGAGCTCGCCCAGCAGCTCTTGGTGAACACGATCATGTCAGCTGCGACGAATGCCGGCCTGGAACAATCGCAGGACGACATCGAGCTCAGCACCGCAATGCTGATTGCATGCCAAGCGCTGCGCACGATGGCGATGGACACGATGCACGGGCTGCCCAGTGAGCTGCTCGACGAGCTGGATCGTATCTGCCGGCGTGAGGGAGAGGACATCGCCGAACAGGCCTGCGCTGCTCAGCGATGATCCTGAGGCCTTGGGAAAAATCGACAAGGGCATGTCGATTTTTCCCAGACTGCGCCGAAACCGCCTGATCCGGCGGTGTAACAACCCAATAAGTCACTTATCAGCAGGCATAAGCAAGAAAGGAAAAGCCACCATGGCCAAACCCAAGACCGATAGCAGACCAATCACCGTATCGCTGACCCCAGACATTTGGGACAGCTTGGACGCCGAAAAAGCCCAGCGCCCATTTGATTCCGTTGGGGAAATCATTCGGGATCGACTGCGCCAGACCATCAAACCCAAGGGTGCCAAGTGACCACCTCCATCAATTTCCGTGTCGAAAAACAGCGACACGGCTGGACCAAGATCACGTTCATCTTGGGGGACGAGCGAGGCAAGCAAGCCAGCAGGTCCGTCCTCGTCCCCCAGGATCGAATCGCCGAAACCATGGAGTCGATCATGACCAAGGTCGATCCGTCCGTAGAGATCAACCAGCTGGCGGCGACCATCGCCAACGGCTTCAACAATAATGGGGTGGGCCGCAGTGTCTTCACCCTAAGAATCAGCCACTGACAACCCTAAGAAAAGGAAATCAAGACAATGCCTGATCTGATTTTATACGCTAATCGTCAATACACCGTGATCACGGTCGACAGTTGTGAATTCGAGAGCAACGAAATTCAAAGCCAAATCCGAACCAAAGCTGCTGAATGGCAGCAAAAGCTCCGCAGTGAGGAGGACCGTGCCGCCACCATCCTCGCGCTGGAGGCACACGAGCAGGAAGACGGGACTCACTATCACGAGGCTGGAGACAGGGTTCTTTATTTCGACATCGTGCCTGAGATCGTGGTTTGCCGCGTCTGCGCCGATGAAATCGCGAAAGACGATGAGACCACGACGGTAGCGGTCGGCAACGAACTCGAAACCATCCACGCTGGGTGCAAAGAAGACATCGACTGGGCGAAATTCATCATCGAATCGTAGGTCGACAGGGTGGCCCGCTGGATGCGGCACGGACGGTTCGATCCCGTCGTCACCCCTAAGCACTCACGGTGAGTGCGACCAAAAGTGAGTACCAGAATGAGTAAGCCCCTCGAACAGGGCGACGACATGGACGACCTCGTCGCCAGCTACTCGAACGAGCACGAGCCCATCTTCGCGGCGGTCCGGCGGGCCATCAAGGGCAAGCGCAGCACCCTCGCCCGCTCGACCGCCGCCATGGACGTGATCATGACCCACCCGGCGGAGGCCTGCGAGGCCGCCTACCAGTACGGCGACCAAGAGTTCCGGAAAGCCATCGAAGCGTTCCCAAGCCGGCTGCCTCAAAGCGAGCACAACGATCGCCTGCGGGTCTTGCAGCTCACGTGGGTCTGGCCGCTCGTGTACTTGGGCGGCACGCCCCGCTACATCGAGCGCCGGTCATCCAAGGCGCCGGCGGATGCACACTGGCGTAGGTACGCTCTGCTCGACAATCGAGCCGTCAAGGCAAGGTCGGTGAAACGCCAGCTCTGGCTCGTCGAGTGGGAAAAGAAGTACTCCCGTTCCGACGCCAGGAAGCGTGCTGAAGCCAAGTACAACGCCAAGCGCAGGGCGGCCAGGGCGGCCAAGAAGGCTTCCAAGGCGGTGGCACAATGAAGCCGCAAATCTTCCGTGGCGGCCCGTTCGGCAGCCTCAAGCGCCCGCCAGGCACGGTGGTGATCACCGACGCTCAGTTGGTCGGATTCGTGATGAAGCACGGCTGCGTGCCCGCCCAGGTGAGCGACGCCAAGTACCTGCTGATCGAGCTTGGCCACCTGCGAGCCAGAAACGACGCCGGAGCGGGCGCACTGTTCGAGCTGCTGATCAGCCGCCACCAGGAAATTGGCCGCCGTCCTGACCTGCACACGGGGCTGTTGGTGCACACTGACGACCCCAGGCTTGCTTGGCACTACTCCCGCTCGCCGCAGGTCGAAGCACTGCTTGAAGAGCTGGAGGCGACCGTTGAGGAGTTCCGTGGCACTGGAACGCTGGGGTTCACCACCATCAGCCGCATGCCCGAAGCCGACAACGGTGCATACATCGGTGGCGAAGATTTCGTGGACGAGCAGATTGCCGACATGTTCCCCGCCACGGGCAGCGGGCATGACGAAGCACAAGAAGCCGAACGTGAACACGACCGAGGTGACTCCGTCGACGACGACTTGGACGAGCAAGATTCGTAACCATACACCACCTAGACTACATGATTATCTATATGACCCAGGGGGGCTCCGCCCCTCCACCCCGTTCGGAATGATCAGGAATCGAAAATGGGAATCTGTTAGATTCTAGGTGGTGTATGGTCAGATGATTGCTCAGAAATGGTCGAGGATCTGATGGATCGAGGGCAAGGTAGCTTGATCAAAAGATGGATGATCAAGAGATCAAGCCAAGAGTGGAATGATTGATGGTCAAAAGGACTTGACCAAGATTCTCTAGGGAAGATTGGTCAAAAGGACTTGGCCAAGAGCAACAGAGGAATTTGTCAGCTAGAGTGAGCGAAGCGAACATCACAAGCAGGGAGGGCTTGTCAGCCATACGAGCGAAGCGAGTCCCCCAATCGGTGACCTGTTAGGAAACCGCTAGGCTGTCACCAGGCTTGTTTGGAATGAGGAACGACTCATCCCCCGGTGCTGATGGCAAAGAGCCCGTATAGGGCATCCTGGCGCCACGGCGGAGCCGTCCGCCGGTGCCTCTGACTTGGGCTGCCCTACTGCCACCAAGCGCGTCAGCCGCATAACGCCGTCAGGTCGGGGTGCTCGTACTTGCTGTGGACCTTGATGATATCCCGCACCGTCAGCTTTCGGTGGAGTCTCGCCTCGAAGTAGTTGCCCACTAGTCTGGGCTTCGTGCGCGATCGAGATAACTGTTGTAGCCGTTCCGCAAGTTCGGGAAGCGATGCCACCTCCACTCGGAACACCCATCCAGGATCGCCCAGATCGTTGATCTTGAACCCGATGTCCTTCACGTCCCCGTTGAACACAACCAAGTCGTCGCCGAACAGCAATTGCGTTGCAAGTTCCAGCGTAACGCCTCCGTACTTGCTTAGGGCATCACGTTCATTGGCCCCTAGGTCAATTCGAACTGCCAACGATGCGAAAAATTCAGGCTCTGCCAATTTCAAAGCGGCGTAGACCGCGCTGACATTTGCTTTAGCGTCCTCGCCCTCAAGAGCGTTCTGATCACTCGCATAGAAGCCACCGCCCTGAAGCAAATACTTAAGTTCGTGCGTTTCGATGTTCATCGTCAAGGCAACCGATCCAGTTGATGGCGGTCGGAAGTCGCTTGGTACAAGTGGTATGGCCATAGACCCCCAACCACACCACGCCCCCGGCCGGTGTCGGCTATGGTCATTTGTTCGTTCCGCTACGCCCGAATCCCGACTTGGCGTAAATTTTGACGCTTATGCCCACCCCTGGCCGATTCGTCCTGCTGCTCGACATTCTTGGCTTCAAGCAGATGCTCCGTGAGCAGTCAGCAGCGCAGGTCTGCACGATTGTCGAGGACATACTCAAGGAGTGCGACAGGTGGGCTTCGAGTGAGAGTGTCGACTTCGACACCATCCATTTTTCTGACACCATTCTAATTCATACACGCAGGGATGGCACGTACTCGGAGTGGTACGACGATCTCGTATTTATCGGATCACGGATATGCATTCGACTTCTGTCCCAAGGCATACCGGTGCGAGGTTCAATGGCCTTTGGAGACTTCCTGACCAAGAAGTCCGGTCGACATCTAGTGTTTTTAGGTCAAGCGCTCGTTGATACTTACACAGCGCAAGAGAAGAAACCCTTCCTGGGCTTTACGGTATTATCCGATACCTGGCGGCGAAAGACTCCGGCACCCGCCGCCGGAAAGTATCTAACCCAGTGGGGTCAAGGCGTTCTCTTGCGCGATGATTCGTTCTGGATCAATCCCCTAACCGAATTTGACGACATGAATAAGGCTCGAGTTGAGTATCACATCCGGGACGTCTTCTATGGCCGAGAAGAAGGCAGCGGCTACCTGAAAGACGAGCTGAAGGCATTTAGGTTCATCGTCGACGAAGCGGCACGACTTGCCAAAACACCAGGTATGCCTGCCAAGGTGATCAAGAAGTACACGAACACGGTCAAGTACCTTCGAAAGACCCTTGGTCCCGATCTGTTCGCTCTCGCCGACGAGCTGAGCGCGAAGGTCGACGAGATCCACGAGTCAGCCTGGCCACCGCCGCAGTGAGCCGGCCGTGATGATGATCTGCACCACCACGGCCCGGACGGTCACTTCTTCGTCTTGAGCGCCGTGATGATCGCGGCGATGCCAGTGAGTACGGCAGCGTAGGCCGTCACAAGGGCTGGATCATGCATCAATCAGCTTTCCAGAGTCACAGTCACCCGATGTTCGTCGTGTAACCCGCCCGACCGGGGCGAGTCACGGAACTGCTCACTCTTACAAAACCGGGTCACTCGGCGTCAAAAGTTACGCCATGTCCCGCCCTCTTGACCCGCCCCACGCAACGGGTACCGTCAGGTTCTCGTCCGTCTCCGAATCTGGCTCTGTCCGCACAAGCCCGATTCGGAGGTGGCTGAGTGGCCTAAAGCACCTGCTTGATACGCAGGCGTAGGAGCAATCCTACCGGGGGTTCGAATCCCTCCCTCTCCGCAAACGGCCGAAAGGTAACCCGGTCCCGGGGCAACTCGGGGCCGGGGTCTAGGATCACTCACGCCTTCAACCGCCAGATCAGCAAGCACACGCCGATCACCACGAACACACCCAGGCTGACCTTCGTACCGCCCGGGCCTTCAACGCCGGGCAAGCTAAGGATTGGCTTCACCACATCCTCGACGATACACGCGAGCAGCTTCCGCCATAGCTGTATGAGCCTCTCGGGCAGGCCCGGTGGTTCTCCGCCGCTTGGAGTGATCGACTGCTTGGGCTTCGTTAGCTTGGCCATGTGATTGGACAGCTTGTGCGCGTCCGAGCCGGTTGACCCGCAGCCGGGCGGGACGTTCTTTTTCCGCATGCCCTCTAGGTAAGGGATTGGTTCGCCCCGCGCTGAATCGGCCGGTGACAGGGCAGAAATCGCGGGATTTCGGCCGCTAGCACGCCCGCGCTTGGATGACCCGCGCCGGCCCGACGATTTGTTCTTCGACATGCCGGCGTGATGCCGGTGCCCCTTTTCGTTCGAAAAATGCGCGGCGCCGGGAGCTCCGCGGCATAACGAAGTTTTTTTGTTTTTCTTGCCGGGTGGGCGCTTCGAAGCCATCTCGGGTCTTCTCTGCGCACGATTTTCAGCCTGAACCGTTGGCCGACACCTATAAATGTCATAAATGCCAGTAGAAATAGCAGGTTATAAAATCGACGGACGAGCCTTGACACGTCACAATTCGGCCCGCGCCCTGAAACCCCAGCATCGTCAACATCGCGCCGCCAATGCCGACTAAGCTCTGCCCCGTGGAGCAGCGGGAGGCTGAGCAGGCAACCAGAGAGGACATCCTCGCCGACGCTGACAAGGTCGACATATTCGACGGCGACGCCGCGTTGCGCAAATTGGGCGTCGACCCAAAGCCGGAGTACCCAGACGCTGAGGGCGACGATCGTCGTATCGCCCGTTGGATCGTCGGGTTGCTCAACGGCGTGGGGTACCTCGGCTTGATCGGGTGGTCAGCCAGCACCTGCGCGTCCTGGCTGAGCGTGTTGTCGTCTGGCACCCTATTGGGATGCGCCAGCTTCTGCTGTGGCGCTCTCTTGGGTCTCCTGTTCGGAATGCCGCGTGGACCCTCAACGAAAGGCGAGGGTACCAACCTTGAGAATACCAACCTGGTTCAGATCTCGGACTGGCTCACCAAAGCATTGGTTGGCGCTGGTTTAACTCAGGCCCACAACTTGGGGGAGGTTCTGACACGGATCGGCTCCACCTACGCAGACGAGCTGCACAGCCGAGGTGTCGCAATAGCGCTCGTCATCTACTACGGAATTGCAGGGTTCTTCAGTGGTTGGCTAATCACCCGATTTTTCGTTGAGGGCATGTTGCACCGATTGCGCAAGCGTACCTCTAGCGACGGTCCGGATCCAAACGCGAAGATTTCTAGGAACAAAGCTAAACCGGCCACAAAGAAAAAGCCCAAAGGTCCCCCTAAGCAAGCCTCTAGGGAGTCCCACGCATGATTTACGCGTACGTTGTCATCTTCAAAGGCCCACCAGCCAAGGTACTATCCCAAGTACTCGACACGAGCCTGAGAACGTCCGTTTTAGACAGCTATGTTTGCTTTGAAAACACCCTGCTAGTGGCGTCGGAGCTGTCAGCCACGGACCTATCTAAGGTCTTGAAAACCCAGTTCAAGAAGTCCATCGGCCACATCCTTGTGTTGGATGCAGGAACCGACCGCAATGGCTGGCTTCCGAAATCCGCGTGGGAGTTCATACACAGGTATGACCGACAGCCTACGGATGACGACGAACAGGATGACGACGAACAGGACGAGATCGACGTTGACACATCGACATCGCCTGACGATGAGTACGAGACGTAGGACGACGAG
>Ga0164306_10000049_pt1 | contig 46902 bp, 20 predicted proteins | sample Whisoiple_242_MG_FD_110213 | JGI IMG/M metagenome (GOLD analysis project Ga0164306, IMG submission 110213) | Soil microbial communities amended with fresh organic matter from upstate New York, USA - Whitman soil sample_242_MG | ecosystem: Environmental > Terrestrial > Soil > Unclassified >... | reverse complement strand
CGTCATAGAAGCAAGCTTCTAATCAGTTCGCTCGACTTGCATGTATTAGGCACGCCGCCAGCGTTCATCCTGAGCCAGGATCAAACTCTCCGAAGAAATGTTTGACTTGCTCAATTTAAAAAATAAAAATTAACGTTGACGTTTACTATTTCGTTCAGTTTTCAAAGAACTCTTGTCTTAAAGCGACTCCTATATAATAACACTTTATAAGAATCGTTGTCAACACTTTTATATAACTTTTTTAAAACTATTAAGAAAGTTATATATGTTTTGCTGACTTTTTATATATTACCAAAATGAAAAGCCTATGGCAAGGTTTTTTTACATAAAAAAAGCCCCTGCTTTTTCAGGGGCTTTTTTTTATTCTTCTGTTTCTTCAGCTTCAATTATTATATCTGTCTCTTCATGTTCATCTAATTCATCTAACACTTCGTCTTCATCTTCTGAAGTTTGTACTTTTGCAACCGTTGAAACAAACTCTTCGTCTCCTAAACGGATGACTTTGACACCTTGTGTGTTACGGCCCATTTGTGAAATATCTGAAACAGAAACACGGATAAGAACGCCGCTTACTGTGATAAGCATAATATCTTCTTCTTGAGATACGCATTTCAGTGCGACAACATCACCATTTTTATCAGTGATATTACATGTTCTTAAACCTTTACCGCCTCTTGTTTGTACACGATATTCTTCAATCGGCGTACGTTTTCCGTAACCATTTTTCGTAATGATCAAGACATCTGATTGTTCTTCGAGAATCTCCATACCGATTACTTCATCTTCTGAATCGAGAGTGATCCCTTTAACTCCAGTAGCTGTACGTCCCATTGAACGAACATCATTTTCATTAAAACGAATTAACATACCCTTCTTCGTTCCAATAACCATATCGCGCTTACCATCTGTCAATTTAACAGAAATCAATTCATCTTCTTCTCTTAAATTCAAGGCGATAAGTCCGCTATTTCGAATGTTCTCAAAAGAAGATAAAGGTGTACGCTTAGAAATTCCTTGTTTTGTAGTAAAGAATAGATACCAATCGTCTACAAATTCATCGACGCGAATGATGGCATTTACCCACTCACCCTTGTCTACTTCTAACAAGTTAATAATAGGTATCCCTTTAGCCGTTCTTCCGTACTCTGGAATTTCGTATCCTTTTGTCCGATAGACTTTTCCCTTATTTGTAAAGAAGAGAATCGTATCATGAGTAGAAGTTGTTAGAAGATGTTCAACGAAATCATCTTCGTTTGTATTCATTCCTTGAATACCTCTTCCGCCTCTTCGCTGACTCTTATACGTAGAAACAGGCAAACGTTTAATATAGCCGTTGTGCGTTAAGCTAATAACAATATCTTGGCGAGGAATCAGATCCTCGTCTTCGATAATTTCAGCTCCTCCGCTTACGATTTCTGTTCGACGGCCGTCATTGAATCTTTCTTTTACTTCTATTAGTTCTTCTCTAATAATTTCTAATACTTTTTCTTCATCTGCTAAAATAGCTTTTAATTCAGCAATTAGCGCTAATAAAGATTGATATTCTGCTTCAATCTTCTCTCGCTCTAATCCTGTTAAACGCTGTAGGCGCATATCCAAAATAGCTTGCGCTTGTTTTTCAGATAACGAAAACTGCATCATTAATCCTTCACGTGCAATATCTGTGGTTTGAGAACCTCTAATTAAAGCAATAACAGCATCTAAATTATCAAGAGCAATCTTTAAACCTTCTAAAATATGCGCACGTGCTTCTGCTTTTCGAAGTTCAAATTCAGTACGACGACGAATAACCACTACCTGATGGTCTAAGTAGTACTGTAGACATTGCTTCAAGTTCAATACTTTTGGCTGTCCATCTACTAATGCAAGGGTATTAATACCAAAACTTGTTTGAAGAGATGTCTGCTTATATAAGTTGTTTAATAAAACATTTGCATTTGCATCACGTCTTACTTCAATAACAATACGCATACCTGAACGGTCAGACTCATCTCGTAAATCCGTAATTCCATCAATCTTCTTATCACGAGCTAGCTCAGCAATTTTTTCAATTAGCTTTGCTTTATTTACTTGGTATGGAAGTTCATGAACAATAATAGTTTGTTTACCATTGCTTTGTTCTTCAATTTCTACTTTTGCGCGAACAATAATAGAACCTTTTCCAGTTTCATAAGCTTTACGAATTCCGCTGCGGCCAAGAATTTGTCCTGCAGTTGGGAAATCCGGGCCTGGAATAATCTCCATTAACTCTGCAATTGTGATATCAGGGTCTTGACTTACAGCTAAAACGCCGTCAATGACTTCCCCTAACTGATGCGGAGGAATATTTGTCGCCATACCTACCGCAATTCCGGCTGAACCGTTTACAAGTAAATTTGGAAATCTAGCAGGTAATACAATTGGTTCACGTTCAGAACCGTCATAGTTATCTTGGTAATCAATTGTATCTTTATTGATGTCACGCAACAGTTCCATCGAAACTTTTGACATTCTTGCTTCTGTATAACGCATAGCTGCTGCTGCATCTCCATCAACAGATCCAAAGTTTCCATGACCGTCGATTAGCATATAACGATAGCTAAAATCTTGTGCCATACGAACCATTGTTTCATATACAGCTGAGTCACCGTGTGGGTGATACTTACCAATTACTTCTCCTACGATACGAGCTGATTTTTTATATGGCTTATCAGATCCCATACCTAAATCATTCATTGCATATAAAATACGACGGTGCACAGGCTTAAGTCCGTCTCTTACATCTGGTAAAGCACGCGATACAATTACGCTCATTGCATAATCTAAAAAGGATGCGCGCATTTCTTGACTAATATTTACTTCTCTTATTTGAGAGTTTGGTTTATCTGACATCGATAAGAACCTCCTTCGCGAAGTTCAGTATAGTAATTCATATATATGTAAACGCAGGATAGAACCTATCTCCATCCTGACGTTTATATACCCTTTATAAAAAATATAAAGGGTATTACCGTTCATTTAAATATCAAGATTTTTTACGTACTGAGCATTTTCTTCAATGAAATTACGGCGTGGTTCTACTTTGTCGCCCATTAAAATTTCAAATGTCTCATCAGCTTCAATTGCATCTTGCAAGTTCACCTGAAGAAGGGTACGGAACTCTGGATCCATTGTTGTTTCCCATAATTGTTCAGGATTCATCTCTCCTAAACCTTTGTAACGCTGAAGGTTTGGTTTTGCGCCTTCAGGGAAAGAAGCTAATACCTCTTCTAATTGACGATCGTTGTACGCGTACTCCACTTTTTTACCTTGTGAAACTTTGTAAAGAGGCGGCTGAGCAATGTACACATATCCGTGCTCAATAATCTGTCTCATATAGCGATAGAAGAACGTTAGAAGAAGCGTACGAATATGCGCACCGTCTACGTCTGCATCTGTCATAATCACAATTTTATGGTAGCGGGCTTTCGAAATATCAAAATCGTCACCAATACCCGTTCCTAGAGCGGTAATGATTGTACGAATTTCGTTATTAGATAAAATTTTATCTAAACGCGCTTTCTCTACGTTGATAATTTTACCACGTAAAGGCAAAATAGCTTGGAAATGACGGCTTCTTCCCTGCTTAGCTGAACCTCCGGCAGAGTCACCCTCTACTACATAGAGTTCGCTAATAGAAGGATCTTTTGATGAACAATCTGCTAATTTACCCGGTAAGTTTGAAATTTCAAGCGCGCTTTTACGGCGTGTAAGCTCACGAGCTTTTTTAGCTGCCATTCTTGCTCTTGCAGCCATTAAACCTTTTTCAATTACCTTTTTCGCCACAATAGGGTTCTCTAGCAAGTAAGTTTCTAAGTGTTCTGCAAACACAGAGTCAGTAATTGTTCTTGCTTCACTATTTCCCAGCTTTGTTTTTGTTTGTCCTTCGAACTGCGGATCTGGGTGCTTAATAGAGATGATAGCTGTAATTCCTTCACGAACATCTTCACCTGTTAGATTGGCGTCACTGTCTTTAAATACGCTGTTTTTACGTGCATAGTCGTTAATTACACGCGTTAACGCTGTTTTAAATCCTGCTTCGTGCGTTCCACCTTCATATGTGTGAATATTGTTTGCAAAAGAATATAAATTACTTGTATAGCTATCGTTATATTGAATAGCAATTTCTACAGAAATGTTGTCTCGATTACCTTCAATATAGATTGGCTCTTCGTGAATCACTTCTTTCGAACGGTTTAAGTGTTCAACGTAAGACTTAATTCCACCTTCATAGTGATACTCACGTCTTTTATCTTCTTCACGTTTGTCTTCAATCGTAATTTTAATGCCGCGATTTAAGAAAGCTAACTCACGCAGACGATTAGCTAACGTATCAAAATCGTATTCAAGCGTTTCTGTAAAAATTTCACCGTCTGGACGGAATTGAATAACAGTACCTGTTTTATCTGTTTCTCCAACTACTTTTAAGTCAGCAGCCGGTACACCTCGTTCATATTTTTGATAATGAACTTTACCGTCACGATGTACGTGCACTTCCAAAGAGGTAGAAAGTGCATTAACAACTGAGGCACCTACACCGTGTAATCCACCAGATACTTTATAGCCGCCGCCGCCAAATTTACCTCCGGCATGAAGAACCGTTAAGATAACTTCAACGGCAGGTCTGCCCATTTTTTCTTGAATACCAACCGGAATTCCACGACCGTTATCTTTGACTGTAATACTATTATCCTTTTCGATAATAACATTAATTTCATCGCAATAGCCGGCCAGCGCTTCATCAATACTATTATCTACAATTTCCCATACAAGATGATGTAGACCCTTTGCGCTCGTCGATCCAATATACATCCCCGGACGTTTACGAACAGCTTCTAATCCTTCTAATACTTGTATCTGATCAGCTTCATATGCTTGTACTTCTTTTTGTTCCATCGTCAAATGTATCACCTACACTTTTTTTTAACAGCAAACTGCTGTATTTATCATTTTGTATTATGTTTTTCGAATATTATGTGGAAATAATACGGAGCCTTTAATGTATTTGCAATTTGTTTACTTATGCACAAAATTTTCATAATCGAGGGTACGAGTTGAAATATATAGACTTAAAACTATAATGATATCATATTTCAGTTAGATTGCCTTGCGAAAAGTTTTTAGATAGATCAATTGCTATTTGACCTTTTGAATTTGGCCAGCTTCTACGTGATATGTAGCGGCTTTTTCTAAGGTCTCGTGATGAATTCCTTCAATGCTCGTTGTCGTTACAAACGTCTGAACTTTTCCTTGAATGGTATTTAGCAAGTGTGATTGACGAAAATCATCTAATTCAGACAATACGTCGTCTAAAAGCAAGATTGGATATTCACCTACTTCTTGATGAATTAACTCGATTTCAGCAAGCTTTAACGATAAAGCAGTCGTCCGCTGTTGCCCTTGTGAACCAAATGTTTGAACGTCTTTTTCATTAACGTAGAAAAGAAGATCATCACGGTGTGGTCCTGCTAAGGTGACACCTCTATCAATTTCTCTACTTTTTATTTTATCAAACTTTTGATGATATGCTTCTAACATTTTCGACAAATCTGCATCTTCTGATACATCAATTGAATTCTTATACTCAATTTTTAATGTTTCTAAGTCTCGACTGATCCCTTTATGAATAGGCTCTGCCCACTGTTGAAGTAACTGTAAAAACTCAAAACGTTTTTTTAAGATTTTCGCCGCCATTTCACTTAACTGTAACGTAAGTACGTCTAAAAGTGAAAGATCCGTTTGTTTTTTTGTCTGCAGCTGCTTCAAATATTGATTTCTTTGCTGCAAAATCTTTTGATACCTGCTTAAATCATGCATGTAAACAGGCGAAACTTGACCAATTTCCATATCGATAAATTTGCGCCTTACTTGCGGACTCCCTTTAACTAGGTTCAAATCCTCCGGAGCAAACATGACAGTGTTAATTGACCCTATATATTGACTGAGTTTTTTCTGCTCAATGTGATTATATTTTGCTTTTTTCCCTTTTGTTGAGATGACTAAATCCAGTGTAACAGGTCCTCTATGCTTTTCTACAATGCCGGATAGCTTTGCATACTCACAGTCCCATTTAATTAATTCTTTATCGTTGGATGTACGATGAGATTTAGCCATAGATAATACGAAGATCGATTCCATCACGTTTGTTTTACCCTGTGCGTTTTCACCCAAAATGACGTTTACTTTATTTTCAAAAGGAATCGTTGTCTTCGTATAGTTTCGGTAATTTGTTAAAGTAATTTCTTTAATATACAAACGTTTCACCAACTTTAAGTAATAACAACAAATGATCCTGCAGCCGGTATATCCACTTCGTCATTTGCATATAATTTACGTCCGCGGCGCTCTTCTAGCTCCCCGTTTACATATACTTCGTGCTCACTTAAAAACCATTTTACCATTCCACCTGTTTGAATGACGTCTGCTAATTTTAAAAACTGGCCAAGCGTAATGTATTCAGTTGAAATTTTAACCTCTGTTTTCATGCGACTCTCTCACTTTCTAATGATGTATCTCTATTTTACTAAATAATTCTCCTTGAGAAAAGAAAGCTACTAGTACGGCATGCTAGTAGCTTTCTGAGATTTAATATGTTCGCACTGGTAAAATCAGCTGCAGCATTGAATCATCCTCTAATGTTCGAATGACAAATGGACGCATCGCACCAGTGAAGTTGATTTTGATATCTGTTCCTTCGAGCGCTTTTAATGCATCTAACATATATTTTGCGCTAAAAGAAATTTTTAATTCTTCTCCTGAGATAGACTGACTTTGTACCTCTTCAATTACTTTTCCGATTTCAGGAGAGTTAGAAGAGATTTCAACAATTCCTTCATCCAGCGTAGATAGTTTTACTACGTTGTTTCTTCCTTCACGAGCTAATAAAGAAGCGCGGTCAATCGATTGCAAGAATTCTTTTACGTTCAATATAACATCCGTTTTACTATCAGCTGGGATCAATCTTGAAGTATCAGGATAATTTCCGTCCAATAATCTTGAGAAAAATAGTAAATGTTTTGTTTTGAATAATACTTGATTTTCCGTGATAACAATGTCTACTAATTCATGAGAATCATCAAGGATCTTACTGAATTCACTTAAACTTTTACCTGGAATAACCACATTATACGTTGCTTCATTTCCAGTTTCAATGGTCGCTTTTCGCAAAGCTAGACGGTGACTGTCAGTGGCAATGCACGTTAATTCTTTGCCATCGACCTTCCAGTTTACACCTGTCAAGATAGGTCGTGTTTCTGAGGTGGACACCGCAAAGACAGTTTGTCGAATCATGTTTTTTAATAAGTCTGTCGGTAATCTAAACATGTTGTTTTCTTCGATCTGTGGTAAATGAGGATACTCTTCTGCATCTAAACCATTTAAGTTAAATTCAGCTTTTCCTGAACGAATGATTGTTAAAAAATGACTTTGGACGTCTAATTCTACAATGTCTTTAGGAAGCTTTTTTACGATTTCACTAAAGAAACGAGCTGGGAGAACAACGCTTCCTGGTTTTTGGATATCAACAATCTCTTTTCCTTCTTCTTCGTTTGGAATAAACGATTCAATCGAGATATCGGAATCACTTCCTGTTAAGGTAACACCTTCTTCAGTCGCTACAATTTTAATCCCCGTTAAAATTGGAATTGTTGTTCTAGAAGATACAGCTTTCATAACGTCTTGAACGCTTTGAACTAGATAGTCTTTCTGTATGATAAATTTCATAATAATTAATCCTCCTTAAAAGTAGGTTTAAAAGCTTATTATTTATTATATTTTAAGATAGTAGTAGTAATAGGGGCTGTGGAAATGTGGATAACCCCTAAAAACGTGAGAACACAGCCTATCCACATGTGGACAGACTGTGTACAATCCTAACTCACTTATACACAAAATACAAGTAAAAAAAGCCTATATTTTTAGTGATTCACTTATTTCTTTAATTTGTTTTTGTAGGTCAGTATCTGTTTGAACAAGTTTTGAGATTTTTTCATGAGCATGGATGACAGTAGTATGGTCTCGCCCGCCAAACTCTTCTCCAATTTTAGGCAGCGAAAAATCCGTTAGTTCGCGAGAAAGGTACATGGCAATTTGTCTAGGAAACGCAACTGACTTTGTACGTTTCTTTGCTTTGAAATCATCTAATTTTATATTAAATTCTTGTCCAACAATCTGTTGGATGTCTTGAATCGTAATAACCCTAGGTTTTGAACTAGGAATGATATCTTTTAATGCTTCTGCTGCTAAATCAGCGTTTATATCTTTATTAATTAGTGAAGAATAAGCTACTACACGAATAAGTGCGCCTTCTAATTCTCTAATATTTGAATCAATCTGATTGGCGATATAAAGCATAACTTCATTTGGAATAACTAAGCCGTCCGCTTTGGCTTTTTTACGCAAAATAGCAATTCGTGTTTCCAAATCTGGTGGTGTGATGTCTGTAATAAGGCCCCATTCAAAGCGAGAGCGAAGTCGATCTTCAAGTGTAGGAATTTCTTTCGGCGGTCGATCACTTGAGATGACAATCTGCTTGCTTTCTTCGTGAAGCGTATTAAACGTATGGAAAAATTCTTCTTGTGTCTGCTCTTTACCTGCTAAGAATTGAATATCATCAATCAGTAAAACATCTACATTACGGTATTTGTTGCGGAATTCTACTGCTTTATTGTCACGAATAGAGTTAATAAACTCGTTTGTGAATTTTTCAGATGATAAGTACACGACTTTCGCGGCAGGATTATGATCTAACACATAGTGGCCTATGGCGTGCATTAAGTGTGTTTTGCCTAATCCTACTCCCCCGTAAATAAAAAGCGGATTATACGCTTTAGCCGGCGCTTCTGCTACTGCTAAAGAAGCTGCATGCGCAAACCGATTTCCAGATCCGATAACAAATGTATCAAAGGTATACTTCGAATTTAGCATGCTTTGAGGAAATTCTGCTCCTTCGTCTTTATTGACTTTCTTTTTAGGAGTTTGAATATCGAATTCTTCCTCGGCCTGGTTAGGAGGAATAATAAATTTTACATCTAACTCTTCCCCCGTAAGATCATAAAGTGTTTCAGCAATTAAATTAGAATACCTAGATTCTAACCAGTCCCGTGCAAAATCATTAGGTGCAGTAATAATGAGCGTGTCTCCTTGTAAAGCATGAGCTTTTGTCGATTTGAGCCAGGTTTCAAAACTAGGTTTGCTTAATTTTTTTTCAATTTGATCTAAAGCTCTATCCCATAAATCATGAATGTTTTCCAACGAGCAATCCCTCCTTTTTCTAGCTTTTATGCGCTTTGTACAACCCTTGTACAACCTGTACAAAACCTTATGCATAAAAAATTTATATTTATACAATTGCTATTATGTGGGTAAATATATATTATAGAAGAAAGTCGACTATTCGACAGATTCCACATGGTGTGGATAACTTTATACAGTGATAGTGGAAATGATGTCCACAAGTTGTCCACAGTTTGTGGATAAAAACCAACTGTGGAAAAGTAATTAAGAGTGAAAACAAAAATATAATATCAAAGAATTCGGCATGATGCAATGAATTTTCGAAACTTATCCACAATCACTACACCTTGTGGAGAAAAGTTTTCCACAACACAAGATAGTGTGCATGAGTTGTCGATAAGAAATGGAAAAGTAGAAAAATGTCGAAAAAACTTATCCACAATGGTTTAAGAGAAGAATTTGAATAAAAAAGAGGCTTTTTATAACCTGTATTGTTGTAGTTTTGTTCAGTAAGGATGCGATCGCAGCTGGTAGAGAAAGAAAAAGAGATGAAAAGGAAAAATTTTTTCTTTAATAAATCAATGAATTTTATTGATTAGGTATAGACAATTGGGTTATAAAGATATTAGAATGAAGAAGATTGAGTAAAACAGATAATGAAACCAAGAGATTGAAAATTTTATTTTTTAAATAACATTGACATCTTCTTAGTCTTTTCATTATAATTGCAAGGACTGTCTTTTTCAGTTATTCCTCGAGGAGGTGTTTATAGATGAAAAGAACTTACCAACCAAACAAACGTAAGCACAGTAAAGTACACGGTTTCCGCGCTCGTATGAGCTCAGCGAATGGACGTAAAGTTTTAGCTCGTCGTCGTCGTAAAGGAAGAAAAGTATTATCAGCATAATAGACCACTGACGCCAGTGGTCTTTTTTCGCTTTATAAGGCTAAAATCACCTCTGTTCCTGTAGGGACTACATAAAAGCATGACCTGAAAAAGGGCAGGAGTTGTTAAAAATGAAAAAAAGATATCGTATAAAAAAGAATGATGAATTTCAAACAGTTTTTAAAAAGGGCAAGTCCGTAGCGAATCGCCAATTTGTCTTGTATGTTCTAGACAAACCGGATCAAGAACATTTCCGCGTAGGATTCTCCGTGGGCAAAAAGATTGGAAATGCCGTGACTCGTAATCGAGTTAAGCGCCTTGCTAAACAAATTATGTTTGAATTCACACCGTATTTGAAGCAAGACAAAGATTATATTGTAATTGCAAGGCAGCCTGCTGCAACAATGAGCTATGAAGAAATTAAAAGCAGCTTGCAGCATGTCTTTAAGCGTGGCAAATTACTTACACATAGACAAAACGATTAATAAACAATAGAAGAAAAGCCTTTAATAGCTGTTGTTTTTCTACCGCATCCTTATATAATGGATTTTGACGCACTTTCAGAATTGAAAGGTGAACATGTAGAAGGAGGAAAACAGGTGAAGAAGAAGTTGTTTTTAGGGATAACGCTTATCTTTCTATTAACTGTTTTAGCGGGTTGTACGGAAATTAACCAACCTATTACAGATGATAGTAAAGGTTTTTGGAATGAGTATGTTGTGTATCCGCTGTCATTAGTCATTACGTATCTGGCGGAGGTATTTAAAAGCTATGGAGTTGCGATCATCGTTGTCACAATCCTGATTCGCTTACTTATTCTACCGCTTATGATTAAACAGATGAGAAACACGAAAGCAATGCAGACGCTTCAGCCCGAAATGCAGAAGTTAAAGGAGAAGTACAGTTCAAAAGATGCCCAGACGCAGCAGCAATTGCAGAAAGAAACGATGGCATTATTCCAAACTTACGGAGTAAATCCTTTAGCTGGGTGCTTCCCAATTCTAATTCAAATGCCCATTCTTATCGGAATTTTCCACGCGATTACACGAACGTCAGAAATCGCAAACAACAGCTTTTTATGGTTTGATTTAGGTGCGCGTGATCCGCTATTTATCTTACCAGTTGTCGCAGGAATCACAACGTTTATTCAGCAAAAGATGATGATGGCCGGAAATGCAAATCAAAATCCTCAAATGGCTATGATGCTTTGGGTTATGCCGATCATGATTGTCGTTTTTGCAATCAATTTTCCAGCCGCTTTATCTCTTTATTGGGTAGTGGGAAATCTATTTATGATTATTCAAACCTACTTCATTAAAGGGCCAGACTTAAAACAAGCGAATATTGAAGGGGTTAAAAAATGAACGAAATCACAATTACGGCCCAGACGATTGAAGCTGCTGTTCAAGAAGCATTAGATGCTTTAGAAGTAGAGCGAAATCAAACAAATGTAGAAATAATTGAACCAGGCAAAAAAGGATTTTTAGGAATCTTTAAGGGAAAACCCGCAGTTGTAAAAGTTACAAAAATAGTTGACCCTGTAGAGGAAGCGGTTCATTTTATTACAAATGTTAGCCGTGAAATGGGGATTTCGATTCATACGAACGTCAAAAAAACCTCGCGAAACTGCATAATTGAGATTAGTAGCGATTCAGCGGGAATGCTGATTGGAAAACATGGACAAACCCTCAATGCGCTCCAGCTTCTCACACAACTGGTAGCTAATCGATACAGTCAGCAATTTTTAAATGTTGTATTAAACCCAGAAGGCTACCGAGAAAAACGAAAAGAAATGGTCGAAAAACTGGCATTAAAAATAGCGAATCAGGCGATTAAAACGAATCGATCTGTTCAATTAGAACCAATGCCTTCGCATGAAAGAAAAATGATTCACCAAGTGTTAGCTAAAAATTCTTTAGTTGAGACACACTCTATCGGAAAAGAACCGAAAAGAAGTATTTTGGTTCAGCCCGTCGGAAAAAAGCACTAGCAAAATGCGCTAGTGCTTTTTTATGTTTACTTTTATCAAGCTAGCGTTCAAAAAATCAAGTTACATACGTTGTTATTCACATGTGGATAAGTTAAAATAGTACATACTGCCTGTTTTTCTTGCTGTGCATAACAGAAGAACGTTAGAGATGTTCCAAATCTGTGAATTGTGGTATTCTATTTATTTGGTTCATACAAATTACGGGCCTTAAAATAGATGTTTTTGTTCGTGTAAAATTGTTAACGATGATAGTATATAACATCGTTTAAAATAAAAGGTTTATAAAATGAAATGAGGTGAAGTTGGTGCTAGATTTTGATACAATTGCGGCCATTTCTACACCAATGGGAGAGGGAGCTATTGCCATCGTCCGCCTGAGTGGTGAAGAAGCCATTACGATTGCAGATCGTATCTTTAAAAGCGTTTCGAACAAACGATTAACAGACGTAGCTTCTCATACTATTCACTACGGTCATATCGTAGATCCCAAGACAGAGCAAGTCGTCGAAGAAGTGATGCTTTCCATTATGAAAGGTCCCAAGACATTTACTAGAGAAGACATTATTGAAATTAACTGTCACGGAGGAATTGTATCCGTTAATCGTGTGCTGCAGTTAGTTATTGCAAATGGTGCCCGTTTAGCTGAGCCGGGTGAGTTTACAAAACGAGCATTTTTAAATGGTCGAGTAGACTTGTCACAAGCAGAAGCTGTAATGGATTTAATTCGTGCCAAAACAGATAAAGCGATGAATATGGCGATTGGCCAAATGGAAGGGCGTTTGTCCAAGCTAGTACGTCATTTACGGCAGGAAATTCTCGAAACACTTGCCCATGTAGAAGTAAACATTGACTACCCAGAATATGACGATGTAGAGGAAATGACTCACCAAGTATTGATCGAAAAAGCTTCAAATGTACGCCAAGAAATTGATAAGCTTCTTCAAACCTCTCATCAAGGAAAAATTTTAAGAGAAGGATTGGCTACGGTTATTATTGGACGTCCTAATGTAGGGAAATCTTCTCTTCTAAATAGTTTAGTGCAAGATGCAAAGGCCATTGTCACAGACATTCCTGGAACGACGCGAGATGTAATCGAAGAGTACGTCAATGTGCGAGGAGTTCCTCTGCGATTAGTTGATACAGCTGGAATTCGTGAAACAGAAGATATTGTAGAACGAATTGGTGTGGAACGCTCCCGTCAGTATTTGAAAGAAGCAGATTTAATTTTGCTTGTGTTGAATTTTAATGAAGAACTAACGGACGAAGATAAAAAGCTATTTGAAGCTGTAAAAGGCATGGACGTTATCGTGATTGTGAATAAAACAGATCTTGAGCAAAAAATTAATCTAGAGGAAGTGCAGCAATTTGCTGGTGATCATCCAGTAGTGACGACTTCGCTCCTTCAAGAACAAGGAGTAGATCAGCTTGAAGAAGCAATCGCAGCTCTTTTCTTTGGAGGAACAATTGAATCTCAAGATTTAACATATTTATCTAATACGAGACATATTGCGCTTTTAACGCAAGCAAGAGGAGCTATCGATGAGGCCATCACAGGCATTGAAAGTGGTGTTCCAATCGATATCGTCCAAATTGATTTAACAAGAACGTGGGAACTATTAGGTGAAATTATTGGTGATGCTGTTCACGAAAGCTTAATTGATCAGTTGTTCTCTCAATTCTGTTTAGGAAAATAGATTATTAAAGGAGGCTACTATTATGCAATATGAAGGTGGACAATATGATGTTATTGTCATTGGAGCAGGTCATGCAGGTTGTGAAGCGGCACTTGCTTCTGCGCGTATGGGTGCTAAAACGTTAACGTTGACCATCAACTTAGACATGGTGGCATTTATGCCCTGCAACCCTTCTGTAGGCGGTCCTGCAAAAGGTATTGTCGTACGTGAAATTGATGCTCTTGGCGGAGAAATGGGTAGAAATATCGATAAAACTCATATTCAAATGAGAATGTTAAACACAGGAAAAGGTCCAGCTGTTCGAGCACTTAGAGCTCAAGCGGATAAATTTGCTTATCAGCATGAAATGAAAAAAACGTTAGAAAATGAAGAAAATCTAACGCTTATGCAAGGTATGGTAGAACAATTAATCGTAGAAGACGGTGTATGTACGGGCGTTATCACTCAAACGGGAGCTGTGTATAAAGCTAAAACAGTTGTTATTACGACAGGGACATTCTTACGCGGGGAAATTATTTTAGGTGAACTAAAATATTCAAGCGGTCCTAATAATCAACAACCGGCTATTAAGCTTTCTGAACACTTAGAGGAGTTAGGGCTGGACATGGTCCGTTTTAAAACAGGAACTCCACCTCGTGTTAATAGCTCAACTATTGATTACAGCAAAACGGAGATTCAGCCTGGGGATGATGTGCCTCGTGCTTTCTCATACGAAACAACACAGTACATTACAGATCAACTGCCTTGCTGGTTAACATATACAAGTGAACAAACTCATCAAATTATTGATGACAACCTTCACTTATCTCCTATGTATTCTGGGATGATCAAAGGTACTGGACCACGCTACTGTCCATCTATTGAAGATAAGGTTGTGCGCTTTAATGATAAACCGCGCCACCAAATTTTCTTAGAGCCAGAAGGACGAAATACGCAAGAAGTATATGTTCAAGGACTATCAACAAGCCTTCCTGAGCACGTACAGCGTCAAATGCTTGCGACAATTCCTGGTCTTGAAAAAGTCCAAATGATGCGTGCGGGCTATGCTATTGAATATGATGCAATTGTTCCGACTCAGTTATGGCCAACGCTTGAAACGAAGAAAATTAAAAATCTTTATACGGCTGGACAAATTAACGGAACATCTGGTTATGAAGAAGCTGCAGGCCAAGGTCTTCTTGCTGGAATTAACGCGGGAAGAAGAGCGCTGGAACAAGAAGAAGTCATCTTAGGACGTTCTGATGCTTACATCGGTGTATTGGTGGATGATTTAGTAACAAAAGGAACAAATGAACCGTACCGTCTGCTAACGTCTCGTGCAGAATATCGTTTATTGCTTCGTCATGATAACGCTGATTTACGCCTTACTGAAATTGGTCGTGAACTAGGATTAATCAGCGATGAGCGCTATGCTAAATTTGAACAGAAGAAAGCGGAAATCGAGCAAGAGAAGAAACGTCTTTTCTCCTTTATTATTAAGCCGAATGAAGCTGTTCAACAACTGATTAAAGAAGCTGGCGGCAGCGAATTAAAAGATGGCATTCGTGCGACAGATTTACTTCGCCGTCCTGAAATGACATATACTCATATTCATCAATTAGCACCAGCTGATGAGACGGTAGATCCTGAAGTAGCTGAACAAGTAGAAATTCAGGTGAAATACGAAGGATATATTCAGAAATCACTTCAGCAAGTTGAACGCTTGAAGAAGTTAGAAAACAAAAAGATTCCTGATTATATCGATTATGATGCAATTAACGGTTTAGCTACAGAAGCACGTCAAAAATTAAACCAAGTGCGTCCACTAACGGTAGCGCAAGCATCACGTATTTCTGGAGTCAACCCAGCTGATATTTCAATCTTGCTTGTTTATATTGAACAAGGGCGCATCGCTAAAGTATCAAATGATTAAAACTCTTAGGCGCGAAGAAAGGGAAACTCAATGAATATTCAACAGTTTCAACAGCTATTAGAGGAAAAGGGAATTTCTCTTTCTTCTAAACAGCTGAATCAATTTGAAAAGTATTATCAAGTTTTAGTGGAATGGAACGAAAAAATGAATTTAACTGCTATCACTGATCACGGTGAAGTGTATGAAAAGCATTTTTACGATTCTATTTCAGCTGCTTTTTTTCAAGACTTTACAGAAATTGAATCCATGTGTGATGTAGGTGCAGGAGCAGGATTTCCAAGTATTCCGATCAAAATTTGCTTCCCGCATTTGCATGTAACAATCGTTGATTCGTTACAAAAGCGTATTACGTTTTTAACGCATCTTGTAAATGAGCTTGAACTAGACAATGTCACACTATGTCATGATCGAGCTGAAACATTTGGTAAAAAAGAAACGATTCGCGAATCATTCGATCTTGTAACGGCAAGAGCCGTGGCGCGTATCTCGGTTCTTAATGAATTTTGCTTACCGCTTGTTAAAGAACGAGGACGCTTTTTAGCAATGAAAGGTGCTTCTGCCCCTGAGGAATTAAAAAATGGAGAAAAATCATTCCAAGTATTAGGTGGAAAAGTGAAGTCGATTGAACATTTCCAATTGCCTTTGGAGCAAAGTGAACGTTACATTATTTTAATAGACAAAATCAAGAAAACGCCTAAAAAATATCCTAGAAAACCTGGTACCCCAGTTAAGCTTCCACTAGAGTAGGTATTAAATAGATAGAGAAGAGAATGTTTCATATGAAACATTTTCTTCTCTATATTTTCTGTTTAGAAAGCAGGATATGATTAAAAAACATCGAATTAGTTTAAGGCGGGATTTTCCTGAAGGTGGTGTGGGACTATGAAATCTGCTTTTTCACGTTTTTTTAATTTAAAAGAAAAAGATGAGGATATTCATGTAGAGATTGAAACTGTCCAAGATGAAAATGTCGAAAAAGTTTTAAGAGATGAAGTAAAACAAATTAGGGTTTCAAGTATTATTCCGAATCGTTATCAGCCGCGTACTGTGTTTAATGAAGCAAAAATTGAAGAGCTAGCTCTTACTATTCATACACACGGTATTATTCAACCTATTGTGGTTCGACCGACTGAGGGCGAAGAATACGAATTAATTGCTGGAGAACGCCGGTGGAGAGCTGTACAAAGCTTAGGATGGGATACGGTTCCTGCAATTGTGAAACATTTTAACGATACAGAAACGGCCTCTGTGGCTTTAATAGAAAACTTACAACGTGAAGAGCTAACGGCTGTCGAAGAAGCACTAGCCTACGCAAAGTTAATTGAGTTACATAATCTTACCCAAGAGGCATTAGCTCAACGTTTAGGAAAAGGCCAATCCACAATTGCAAACAAGCTTCGTTTGTTAAAGCTTCCTGTTGAAATACAAGAAGCAATCAAACAAAAATTGATTACAGAGCGACATGCAAGAGCGCTCATTCCCCTCAAAAATCAAGAAAAACAACTTCAAGTATTAGCTGAGATTATTGAAAAACAATTAAATGTAAAACAAACGGAAGATCGAGTAGTTAAATTGTTAGAAACGCAGGTTAAAAAGCCAAAAGCTAAAAGAAAAGCGTTTAGTAAAGATACGCGTATTGCAATGAATACAATTCGTCAATCCTTGACAATGGTTAGTGACAGCGGTATTTCATTAAACACGGAAGAAGAAGAGTTTGATGAATATTTTCAGTTTACTATTAAGATTCCGAAAAAATAAAGAAATAGCCCTCATCTTTTTTTGATGAGGCTTTTTTATCAAAGTTTTTCGTCAGAAAATTCAATGAACAATTAAACTGTCTGGACAAATGGGATGGAAATGAAAGTAGGTGACAACATGGGGAAAATTGTGGCAGTTGCGAATCAAAAAGGCGGAGTTGGAAAAACAACAACCGCTGTTAATTTAGGAGCTTGTTTAGCTGAACAAGGAAAAAAGGTTCTACTTGTAGACGGAGATCCACAGGGTAACGCTACGAGTGGAGTTGGCATAGATAAAGCAGATGTAGATGAATGTATTTACAATGTAGTAGTGGAAGATATGGAAGCCAAAAACGTTGTGCGTTCAACAGCCGTCGAAAATTTATCAATCATTCCCGCGACCATTCAATTAGCTGGTGCAGAAATTGAATTAGTGTCGACTATTTCACGTGAAGTTCGACTTAAGAGAGCTTTAGAAACGGTGAAAGATCACTTTGATTATGTTATTATTGATTGTCCCCCTTCTCTTGGTTTACTGACATTAAATGCTTTAACGGCAGCTGATTCTGTTTTAATACCTGTACAGTGTGAATATTATGCGCTTGAAGGATTAAGTCAACTGCTAAATACCGTTAGATTAGTCCAAAAACATTTGAATAATCAACTGCGTATCGAAGGTGTATTGTTGACTATGCTTGACGCACGCACAAATTTAGGACTGCAGGTAACAGCAGAAGTGAAGAAGTACTTTCAGGATCGCGTTTATCAAACGATTATTCCTCGAAATGTTCGTTTGAGCGAAGCACCTAGTCATGGTGAACCAATTATCTTATATGATGCAAGATCTAGAGGGGCCGCAGTTTATACGGAACTTGCAAAGGAAGTGATTTATAATGGCGAAAGGATTAGGGAAAGGAATTAATGCCTTATTTTCAGGCTTAGATGCACAGGCTGATGATTCAATTCAGGAAGTTGCTATTCACGAACTCAGACCCAACCCCTATCAACCACGTAAAACGTTTAATAAAGAAGCAATTAATGAGTTAAAGCAATCCATTTTACATCATGGCATCTTACAGCCTATTGTAGCTCGCAAAAGCATTAAAGGCTATGAAATCTTAGCGGGTGAAAGACGATTTAGAGCTGCTAAAGAAGCCGACCTTGCTACTGTTCCTGTCATTATAAAAGACTTTTCAGAAAAGCAAATGATGGAACTAGCTTTGTTGGAGAATTTACAGCGTGAAGATTTGACGCCAATTGAAGAAGCAACCGCTTATCAATTGCTTATGGATAAGCTCGATATGACACAGGAGCAACTTGCTACACGACTGGGAAAAAGCCGACCTCATATTGCTAACTATGTTCGCCTCTTGCAGTTGCCTGAGGAAATTCAAACCCTCATTTCTACTAATGAATTGTCTATGGGCCACGGGCGTACGCTAGTCGGTTTGAAAAATAAAGCTCTTCTACCTAAAGTCGTTGAAAAAATACGCAAGGAACAATTGAATGTTAGACAGCTAGAGGCTTATATTGCCCACTTAAATAAAGCCGTTCCACGTGAAACATCAAAAACTAAAAAAGATAAAGATTTATTTATAAAACAAAGTGAAACACAGCTTCGTGAGCGTTTTGGTACCTCTGTTCACATTACACAAAGCAAGAAAAAAGGAAAAATTGAAATCGAATTTTTCTCTAAAGAAGATTTAAACCGTCTTCTTGAATTATTTAACGATCTTTCTCAGACTAACAAATCTTCTGTATAAAAAAGGTTGTCCTAGTTTTAGGACAACCTTTTTTATTGTTTATAATGTCTTACAGGTTGGTAAACCGAAGAATTATTAAACTCTTTCTCTCGTTCGTTGTGCGCAGTCTCAATACTTTTCGCAATTAAATCGGCAATGCACATAACGAGGTGAAGCCTCGTATTTTGCAAGACGAAAAACTCCATAAATCCGCTCACGTTGACAACCCCTGTTATATGAATATCCCCGACTGGCGGCAATTCTTTATTAACTCCTGCTCCTGGTTTAACGGGTCCTATTCCAAGTGATGCAGAGCCTACGCTTTTCATACGACCTAAACAAGCATCAATTCCAATAATAAAAGGATTCGGGAAAAGCTTTTGAATATGTTTTAACGTTTCTTTCAAATTAACAGCATGAACAGGCTCTTCTAACGTTCCAAAAATGTGAAAAGATGAAACTTTTTTTTCATTCAGTTTCGTTCCGACTAATGGACCCAATGAGTCCCCAGTTGAACGGTCCGTTCCAATACATACAAAAACAATTGGTCTGTCTTTCTGTGCTGGAAGTAAAGATAGTAACTGTGTACTCAGCTTCTTTGTAGCAGATTCTTCATCATGAAATACGCGGGTTGAATGTTGTGTCTTCTCAAAGAAGGGAGATTTTAAATTCATAGGGTCCACTCCTTATACATAATAGTAACAGTATACGAAGATTTTGAAGATTCTATACATATATTTCATGGATTGGGGGAAAATCGATGTGGAGAGCAGGATGTAAATGGATATTCTTAATTATGGGAACCATGATAGGCGCTGGGTATGCTTCAGGGAGAGAGCTATGGCAGTTTTTTGGCGAAGAAAGCGGACTTGCTATTTTTCTATTTTCTATTATTTTTGCGATTTCTTGCAATGTGATTATGCAAATCAGCTATCGCTACCGAACCAATCAATTTTACCCAGTGCTAATTGAATTAATAGGAAAGAGATGGGCTGCAGCCTATGATGTTTTAATCGTTTTTTATTTGTTTACGACGACGGTGATTATGATCGCGGGCGGCGGGGCGACATTGGAAATGTGGCATGTTCCTTATTGGTGGGGAATTGGCGCTCTTAGTGCGTTTATCGTCTTTGTTTTTTCAAGAGGATTAAATGGGCTTCTTTCTATCAATTCTTTCGTTATGCCAATCTTAATGATTGGACTAGCTGGCGTCCTTCTTACATTTGTTTTACGTCATCCTGGAGTAACTGATTGGCATCTTCAGCATAATTGGCCTGCTGCGTTTACCTTTACAGCTTTAAATATTCTTCCTCTTGTCGCGGTATTATCTACAATTGGAAAGGAAATTAAAAGCAAAAAAGAGATTTATATTGCAAGTGTTGGCAGTGGCTTTTTATTAGGGGGGCTCTCCTTTATTTATAATGAATCGCTTATTCAAGTTTCAGGCCTTCTTTCTTCCTATGAAATTCCATTATTCGCTATTCTTAAAGACTTTCCTTATACGATGCTGTTTTTAATGAGCATTGTTTTGCTCATTGCAATTTATACAACAGCCGTATCGGGAATCTTAGGACTGACCGCGCGTTTTCATACTGAAAAGGTGCAATCTCTTTGGAAACTGGCAGCCTGCTGGCTACTTTTAATGATTCCCTTTACAAAGTTAGGTTTTTCTACTTTGATTGCCGTTTTGTATCCAATGTATGGAATCGTCAATTTATTTTTAGTAACAGCCGTTCTATTATATCCATTTCGAAATCGCTACAAAAGTTCGTAGAAACTTGCTACAATAGATTAAAACTTTCTCGTATGTAGAGTATGTTACGATAGGAGCTACATGTAGTATGAATTCGTTGACGTCAGTTTTTAAGAACGTATTTGAGCCGTTTTTTCAAGAAGAAACGTGGGCACACATTGGAGAAGGCTTCATAAAAATTCTGTTGATTCTGCTTATTTCCATGTTTTTAATTCGAATTGGAAAGCAAGCGTTAAATAAATTTGTAGAGGTTCGCACAAATAGCCCTCTGCGTATTTCTGAGCGACGAGAAGCTACCATGGTCCGTTTGCTTCAGAATGTTTTTTCTTATGTTATTTATTTCGTTGCCGGAGTTATGATTTTAGAAACATTATCGGTAGATGTTCGAGGATTGCTAGCGGGGGCTGGAATCGTAGGGCTCGCGGTAGGGTTTGGTGCTCAAAACTTAGTGAAAGACATCATCACGGGATTTTTTATTATCTTTGAAGATCAGTTCTCCGTTGGCGATTATGTTCGAGTAGGAACATTTGAGGGAACTGTAGAAGAAATTGGGTTGCGAACAACAAAGATTAAGAGTTGGACAGGCGAAATTAATATTTTGCCCAATGGCAGTATTGTGGAGGTCACTAATTTTTCGTTACATAACAGCGTAGCTTTTGTTGATGTAAGCATTTCTTATGAAGAAAACATACAAAAAGCAGAACAAGTGATTTTAGAGCTCTTAGAAGAATTGCCAAGCCGCTATGAAGATATGGTTAAAACGCCTGAATTGCTGGGGGTTCAAAATATCCATGCAACTGAAGTCACAATGAGGATTACAAGCGAAGTAAAACCAATGAGGCATTTCCATATTTCTCGTATGATTCGTAAAGAAGTGCGTACAAGGCTAAATGAACATGGCATTGAAGTTCCATTTCCTCGTATGGTTATGTATAATCGTACAGAAGAAGCACAGCATTCGTCGACGTTGAAAGGGAAATAAGGGGGAGAGAGCTGATGACGGAAAAAGAATTTGGTTTAAATGACGTTGTGGAAATGAAAAAACCTCATCCTTGCGGTACAAATGAATGGAAAATCATTCGAATGGGAATGGATATCCGCATTAAATGTGAAGGCTGCGGCCACAGCGTAATGATTCCACGACGTGATTTTGCACGTAAAATGAAAAAAATTCTTGTAAAGCATGAGGAATAACCTCATGCATTTTCTATGTTTATGCCTTATACTGTAAGGTGGGACAAAATGAAGTATCTTAACATGATGCGACTAAAGGTTCTTTATTAAACTTGTATTTCAAAAGTTGACTCACTATAATTGTGACAGGTTAACTTGTTTCGGATATATAAAGAGGAGTGAATAAATATATGGCTTTAACAGCTGGAATTGTTGGTCTTCCGAACGTTGGAAAATCAACATTATTTAATGCAATTACACAAGCGGGCGCAGAATCTGCGAACTATCCTTTCTGTACGATTGATCCTAACGTGGGTATTGTAGAAGTACCTGATCATCGTCTTCAAAAACTTACAGAGCTTGTAAAACCTAAAAAAACAATTCCAACAGCATTTGAATTCACAGATATCGCTGGAATCGTAAAAGGTGCTAGTAAAGGTGAAGGTCTTGGAAACAAATTCTTATCTCATATTCGAGAAGTAGATGCAATTTGTCACGTTGTACGTTGTTTTGAAGATGAAAACATCACGCACGTTTCAGGAAAAGTAGACCCTATTTCAGATATTGAAACAATTAATTTAGAATTAATTTTAGCGGATTTAGAAACGGTAGAGAAGCGTATCGGCCGTGTTCAAAAAATGGCTAAACAAAAAGATAAAGAAGCAATGTATGAATACGAAATTCTAGAGAAACTAAAGAATGCATTTGAAAGTGATCAGCCAGCTCGTGCTGTATCATTTACAGAAGAACAAATGAAGTTAGTAAAACAATTTCACTTGCTAACGATCAAACCTATTCTTTATGTAGCAAACGTTGCTGAAGATGAAGTAGCCGATGCATCTGCTAACGAATATGTAGCAAAAGTGCGCGAGTATGCGGCAAGTGAAGGTGCAGAAGTAATCGTTGTTTGCGCACGCATTGAATCTGAAATTGCTGAACTTGAAGGAGAAGAAAAAGCAATGTTCCTTGAAGAACTAGGCATTGAACAGTCAGGTCTAGATCAGCTTGTACGTGCAGCGTACGATTTACTTGGATTAGCTACGTACTTTACAGCTGGTGAGCAAGAAGTACGGGCGTGGACGTTTACACAAGGTATGAAAGCTCCTGAGTGTGCAGGTATTATTCATACAGATTTTGAACGCGGATTTATTCGTGCAGAAACGGTATCATATGAAGACTTATTAGCTGCCAAAACAATGGGAGCAGCTCGTGAAGCCGGAAAAGTACGTTTAGAAGGAAAAGAATACATCGTAAAAGACGGAGACGTTATGCATTTCCGCTTTAACGTATAAGATTAAAAGCCGAAAGAAGATATCTTCTTTCGGCTTTTAATCTTATACGTTAAAGCGGAAATGCATAACGTCTCCGTCTTTTACGATGTATTCTTTTCCTTCTAAACGTACTTTTCCGGCTTCACGAGCTGCTCCCATTGTTTTGGCAGCTAATAAGTCTTCATATGATACCGTTTCTGCACGAATAAATCCGCGTTCAAAATCTGTATGAATAATACCTGCACACTCAGGAGCTTTCATACCTTGTGTAAACGTCCACGCCCGTACTTCTTGCTCACCAGCTGTAAAGTACGTAGCTAATCCAAGTAAATCGTACGCTGCACGTACAAGCTGATCTAGACCTGACTGTTCAATGCCTAGTTCTTCAAGGAACATTGCTTTTTCTTCTCCTTCAAGTTCAGCAATTTCAGATTCAATGCGTGCGCAAACAACGATTACTTCTGCACCTTCACTTGCCGCATACTCGCGCACTTTTGCTACATATTCGTTAGCAGATGCATCGGCTACTTCATCTTCAGCAACGTTTGCTACATAAAGAATAGGTTTGATCGTTAGCAAGTGAAATTGTTTTACTAACTTCATTTGTTCTTCTGTAAATGATACAGCACGAGCTGGCTGATCACTTTCAAATGCATTCTTTAGTTTCTCTAGAATTTCGTATTCATACATTGCTTCTTTATCTTTTTGTTTAGCCATTTTTTGAACACGGCCGATACGCTTCTCTACCGTTTCTAAATCCGCTAAAATTAATTCTAAATTAATTGTTTCAATATCTGAAATAGGGTCTACTTTTCCTGAAACGTGCGTGATGTTTTCATCTTCAAAACAACGTACAACGTGACAAATTGCATCTACTTCTCGAATATGAGATAAGAATTTGTTTCCAAGACCTTCACCTTTACTAGCACCTTTTACGATTCCAGCGATATCTGTGAATTCAAATGCTGTTGGAATTGTTTTTTTAGGTTTTACAAGCTCTGTAAGTTTTTGAAGACGATGATCAGGTACTTCTACAATACCCACGTTAGGATCAATCGTACAGAAAGGATAGTTCGCAGATTCTGCGCCCGCTTGTGTAATTGCATTAAATAATGTTGATTTTCCAACGTTCGGAAGACCAACAATTCCAGCTGTTAAAGCCATATATTTATTCACTCCTCTTTATATATCCGAAACAAGTTAACCTGTCACAATTATAGTGAGTCAACTTTTGAAATACAAGTTTAATAAAGAACCTTTAGTCGCATCATGTTAAGATACTTCATTTTGTCCCACCTTACAGTATAAGGCATAAACATAGAAAATGCATGAGGTTATTCCTCATGCTTTACAAGAATTTTTTTCATTTTACGTGCAAAATCACGTCGTGGAATCATTACGCTGTGGCCGCAGCCTTCACATTTAATGCGGATATCCATTCCCATTCGAATGATTTTCCATTCATTTGTACCGCAAGGATGAGGTTTTTTCATTTCCACAACGTCATTTAAACCAAATTCTTTTTCCGTCATCAGCTCTCTCCCCCTTATTTCCCTTTCAACGTCGACGAATGCTGTGCTTCTTCTGTACGATTATACATAACCATACGAGGAAATGGAACTTCAATGCCATGTTCATTTAGCCTTGTACGCACTTCTTTACGAATCATACGAGAAATATGGAAATGCCTCATTGGTTTTACTTCGCTTGTAATCCTCATTGTGACTTCAGTTGCATGGATATTTTGAACCCCCAGCAATTCAGGCGTTTTAACCATATCTTCATAGCGGCTTGGCAATTCTTCTAAGAGCTCTAAAATCACTTGTTCTGCTTTTTGTATGTTTTCTTCATAAGAAATGCTTACATCAACAAAAGCTACGCTGTTATGTAACGAAAAATTAGTGACCTCCACAATACTGCCATTGGGCAAAATATTAATTTCGCCTGTCCAACTCTTAATCTTTGTTGTTCGCAACCCAATTTCTTCTACAGTTCCCTCAAATGTTCCTACTCGAACATAATCGCCAACGGAGAACTGATCTTCAAAGATAATAAAAAATCCCGTGATGATGTCTTTCACTAAGTTTTGAGCACCAAACCCTACCGCGAGCCCTACGATTCCAGCCCCCGCTAGCAATCCTCGAACATCTACCGATAATGTTTCTAAAATCATAACTCCGGCAACGAAATAAATAACATAAGAAAAAACATTCTGAAGCAAACGGACCATGGTAGCTTCTCGTCGCTCAGAAATACGCAGAGGGCTATTTGTGCGAACCTCTACAAATTTATTTAACGCTTGCTTTCCAATTCGAATTAAAAACATGGAAATAAGCAGAATCAACAGAATTTTTATGAAGCCTTCTCCAATGTGTGCCCACGTTTCTTCTTGAAAAAACGGCTCAAATACGTTCTTAAAAACTGACGTCAACGAATTCATACTACATGTAGCTCCTATCGTAACATACTCTACATACGAGAAAGTTTTAATCTATTGTAGCAAGTTTCTACGAACTTTTGTAGCGATTTCGAAATGGATATAATAGAACGGCTGTTACTAAAAATAAATTGACGATTCCATACATTGGATACAAAACGGCAATCAAAGTAGAAAAACCTAACTTTGTAAAGGGAATCATTAAAAGTAGCCAGCAGGCTGCCAGTTTCCAAAGAGATTGCACCTTTTCAGTATGAAAACGCGCGGTCAGTCCTAAGATTCCCGATACGGCTGTTGTATAAATTGCAATGAGCAAAACAATGCTCATTAAAAACAGCATCGTATAAGGAAAGTCTTTAAGAATAGCGAATAATGGAATTTCATAGGAAGAAAGAAGGCCTGAAACTTGAATAAGCGATTCATTATAAATAAAGGAGAGCCCCCCTAATAAAAAGCCACTGCCAACACTTGCAATATAAATCTCTTTTTTGCTTTTAATTTCCTTTCCAATTGTAGATAATACCGCGACAAGAGGAAGAATATTTAAAGCTGTAAAGGTAAACGCAGCAGGCCAATTATGCTGAAGATGCCAATCAGTTACTCCAGGATGACGTAAAACAAATGTAAGAAGGACGCCAGCTAGTCCAATCATTAAGATTGGCATAACGAAAGAATTGATAGAAAGAAGCCCATTTAATCCTCTTGAAAAAACAAAGACGATAAACGCACTAAGAGCGCCAATTCCCCACCAATAAGGAACATGCCACATTTCCAATGTCGCCCCGCCGCCCGCGATCATAATCACCGTCGTCGTAAACAAATAAAAAACGATTAAAACATCATAGGCTGCAGCCCATCTCTTTCCTATTAATTCAATTAGCACTGGGTAAAATTGATTGGTTCGGTAGCGATAGCTGATTTGCATAATCACATTGCAAGAAATCGCAAAAATAATAGAAAATAGAAAAATAGCAAGTCCGCTTTCTTCGCCAAAAAACTGCCATAGCTCTCTCCCTGAAGCATACCCAGCGCCTATCATGGTTCCCATAATTAAGAATATCCATTTACATCCTGCTCTCCACATCGATTTTCCCCCAATCCATGAAATATATGTATAGAATCTTCAAAATCTTCGTATACTGTTACTATTATGTATAAGGAGTGGACCCTATGAATTTAAAATCTCCCTTCTTTGAGAAGACACAACATTCAACCCGCGTATTTCATGATGAAGAATCTGCTACAAAGAAGCTGAGTACACAGTTACTATCTTTACTTCCAGCACAGAAAGACAGACCAATTGTTTTTGTATGTATTGGAACGGACCGTTCAACTGGGGACTCATTGGGTCCATTAGTCGGAACGAAACTGAATGAAAAAAAAGTTTCATCTTTTCACATTTTTGGAACGTTAGAAGAGCCTGTTCATGCTGTTAATTTGAAAGAAACGTTAAAACATATTCAAAAGCTTTTCCCGAATCCTTTTATTATTGGAATTGATGCTTGTTTAGGTCGTATGAAAAGCGTAGGCTCTGCATCACTTGGAATAGGACCCGTTAAACCAGGAGCAGGAGTTAATAAAGAATTGCCGCCAGTCGGGGATATTCATATAACAGGGGTTGTCAACGTGAGCGGATTTATGGAGTTTTTCGTCTTGCAAAATACGAGGCTTCACCTCGTTATGTGCATTGCCGATTTAATTGCGAAAAGTATTGAGACTGCGCACAACGAACGAGAGAAAGAGTTTAATAATTCTTCGGTTTACCAACCTGTAAGACATTATAAACAATAAAAAAGGTTGTCCTAAAACTAGGACAACCTTTTTTATACAGAAGATTTGTTAGTCTGAGAAAGATCGTTAAATAATTCAAGAAGACGGTTTAAATCTTCTTTAGAGAAAAATTCGATTTCAATTTTTCCTTTTTTCTTGCTTTGTGTAATGTGAACAGAGGTACCAAAACGCTCACGAAGCTGTGTTTCACTTTGTTTTATAAATAAATCTTTATCTTTTTTAGTTTTTGATGTTTCACGTGGAACGGCTTTATTTAAGTGGGCAATATAAGCCTCTAGCTGTCTAACATTCAATTGTTCCTTGCGTATTTTTTCAACGACTTTAGGTAGAAGAGCTTTATTTTTCAAACCGACTAGCGTACGCCCGTGGCCCATAGACAATTCATTAGTAGAAATGAGGGTTTGAATTTCCTCAGGCAACTGCAAGAGGCGAACATAGTTAGCAATATGAGGTCGGCTTTTTCCCAGTCGTGTAGCAAGTTGCTCCTGTGTCATATCGAGCTTATCCATAAGCAATTGATAAGCGGTTGCTTCTTCAATTGGCGTCAAATCTTCACGCTGTAAATTCTCCAACAAAGCTAGTTCCATCATTTGCTTTTCTGAAAAGTCTTTTATAATGACAGGAACAGTAGCAAGGTCGGCTTCTTTAGCAGCTCTAAATCGTCTTTCACCCGCTAAGATTTCATAGCCTTTAATGCTTTTGCGAGCTACAATAGGCTGTAAGATGCCATGATGTAAAATGGATTGCTTTAACTCATTAATTGCTTCTTTATTAAACGTTTTACGTGGTTGATAGGGGTTGGGTCTGAGTTCGTGAATAGCAACTTCCTGAATTGAATCATCAGCCTGTGCATCTAAGCCTGAAAATAAGGCATTAATTCCTTTCCCTAATCCTTTCGCCATTATAAATCACTTCCTTTGCAAGTTCCGTATAAACTGCGGCCCCTCTAGATCTTGCATCATATAAGATAATTGGTTCACCATGACTAGGTGCTTCGCTCAAACGAACATTTCGAGGAATAATCGTTTGATAAACGCGATCCTGAAAGTACTTCTTCACTTCTGCTGTTACCTGCAGTCCTAAATTTGTGCGTGCGTCAAGCATAGTCAACAATACACCTTCGATACGCAGTTGATTATTCAAATGTTTTTGGACTAATCTAACGGTATTTAGCAGTTGACTTAATCCTTCAAGCGCATAATATTCACACTGTACAGGTATTAAAACAGAATCAGCTGCCGTTAAAGCATTTAATGTCAGTAAACCAAGAGAAGGGGGACAATCAATAATAACATAATCAAAGTGATCTTTCACCGTTTCTAAAGCTCTCTTAAGTCGAACTTCACGTGAAATAGTCGACACTAATTCAATTTCTGCACCAGCTAATTGAATGGTCGCGGGAATGATTGATAAATTTTCGACGGCTGTTGAACGCACAACGTTTTTGGCTTCCATATCTTCCACTACTACATTGTAAATACATTCATCTACATCTGCTTTATCTATGCCAACTCCACTCGTAGCGTTACCCTGTGGATCTCCGTCTACAAGTAGAACCTTTTTTCCTTGTTCAGCTAAACAAGCTCCTAAATTAACAGCGGTTGTTGTTTTTCCAACTCCGCCTTTTTGATTCGCAACTGCCACAATTTTCCCCATGTTGTCACCTACTTTCATTTCCATCCCATTTGTCCAGACAGTTTAATTGTTCATTGAATTTTCTGACGAAAAACTTTGATAAAAAAGCCTCATCAAAAAAAGATGAGGGCTATTTCTTTATTTTTTCGGAATCTTAATAGTAAACTGAAAATATTCATCAAACTCTTCTTCTTCCGTGTTTAATGAAATACCGCTGTCACTAACCATTGTCAAGGATTGACGAATTGTATTCATTGCAATACGCGTATCTTTACTAAACGCTTTTCTTTTAGCTTTTGGCTTTTTAACCTGCGTTTCTAACAATTTAACTACTCGATCTTCCGTTTGTTTTACATTTAATTGTTTTTCAATAATCTCAGCTAATACTTGAAGTTGTTTTTCTTGATTTTTGAGGGGAATGAGCGCTCTTGCATGTCGCTCTGTAATCAATTTTTGTTTGATTGCTTCTTGTATTTCAACAGGAAGCTTTAACAAACGAAGCTTGTTTGCAATTGTGGATTGGCCTTTTCCTAAACGTTGAGCTAATGCCTCTTGGGTAAGATTATGTAACTCAATTAACTTTGCGTAGGCTAGTGCTTCTTCGACAGCCGTTAGCTCTTCACGTTGTAAGTTTTCTATTAAAGCCACAGAGGCCGTTTCTGTATCGTTAAAATGTTTCACAATTGCAGGAACCGTATCCCATCCTAAGCTTTGTACAGCTCTCCACCGGCGTTCTCCAGCAATTAATTCGTATTCTTCGCCCTCAGTCGGTCGAACCACAATAGGTTGAATAATACCGTGTGTATGAATAGTAAGAGCTAGCTCTTCAATTTTTGCTTCATTAAACACAGTACGCGGCTGATAACGATTCGGAATAATACTTGAAACCCTAATTTGTTTTACTTCATCTCTTAAAACTTTTTCGACATTTTCATCTTGGACAGTTTCAATCTCTACATGAATATCCTCATCTTTTTCTTTTAAATTAAAAAAACGTGAAAAAGCAGATTTCATAGTCCCACACCACCTTCAGGAAAATCCCGCCTTAAACTAATTCGATGTTTTTTAATCATATCCTGCTTTCTAAACAGAAAATATAGAGAAGAAAATGTTTCATATGAAACATTCTCTTCTCTATCTATTTAATACCTACTCTAGTGGAAGCTTAACTGGGGTACCAGGTTTTCTAGGATATTTTTTAGGCGTTTTCTTGATTTTGTCTATTAAAATAATGTAACGTTCACTTTGCTCCAAAGGCAATTGGAAATGTTCAATCGACTTCACTTTTCCACCTAATACTTGGAATGATTTTTCTCCATTTTTTAATTCCTCAGGGGCAGAAGCACCTTTCATTGCTAAAAAGCGTCCTCGTTCTTTAACAAGCGGTAAGCAAAATTCATTAAGAACCGAGATACGCGCCACGGCTCTTGCCGTTACAAGATCGAATGATTCGCGAATCGTTTCTTTTTTACCAAATGTTTCAGCTCGATCATGACATAGTGTGACATTGTCTAGTTCAAGCTCATTTACAAGATGCGTTAAAAACGTAATACGCTTTTGTAACGAATCAACGATTGTTACATGCAAATGCGGGAAGCAAATTTTGATCGGAATACTTGGAAATCCTGCTCCTGCACCTACATCACACATGGATTCAATTTCTGTAAAGTCTTGAAAAAAAGCAGCTGAAATAGAATCGTAAAAATGCTTTTCATACACTTCACCGTGATCAGTGATAGCAGTTAAATTCATTTTTTCGTTCCATTCCACTAAAACTTGATAATACTTTTCAAATTGATTCAGCTGTTTAGAAGAAAGAGAAATTCCCTTTTCCTCTAATAGCTGTTGAAACTGTTGAATATTCATTGAGTTTCCCTTTCTTCGCGCCTAAGAGTTTTAATCATTTGATACTTTAGCGATGCGCCCTTGTTCAATATAAACAAGCAAGATTGAAATATCAGCTGGGTTGACTCCAGAAATACGTGATGCTTGCGCTACCGTTAGTGGACGCACTTGGTTTAATTTTTGACGTGCTTCTGTAGCTAAACCGTTAATTGCATCATAATCGATATAATCAGGAATCTTTTTGTTTTCTAACTTCTTCAAGCGTTCAACTTGCTGAAGTGATTTCTGAATATATCCTTCGTATTTCACCTGAATTTCTACTTGTTCAGCTACTTCAGGATCTACCGTCTCATCAGCTGGTGCTAATTGATGAATATGAGTATATGTCATTTCAGGACGGCGAAGTAAATCTGTCGCACGAATGCCATCTTTTAATTCGCTGCCGCCAGCTTCTTTAATCAGTTGTTGAACAGCTTCATTCGGCTTAATAATAAAGGAGAAAAGACGTTTCTTCTCTTGCTCGATTTCCGCTTTCTTCTGTTCAAATTTAGCATAGCGCTCATCGCTGATTAATCCTAGTTCACGACCAATTTCAGTAAGGCGTAAATCAGCGTTATCATGACGAAGCAATAAACGATATTCTGCACGAGACGTTAGCAGACGGTACGGTTCATTTGTTCCTTTTGTTACTAAATCATCCACCAATACACCGATGTAAGCATCAGAACGTCCTAAGATGACTTCTTCTTGTTCCAGCGCTCTTCTTCCCGCGTTAATTCCAGCAAGAAGACCTTGGCCTGCAGCTTCTTCATAACCAGATGTTCCGTTAATTTGTCCAGCCGTATAAAGATTTTTAATTTTCTTCGTTTCAAGCGTTGGCCATAACTGAGTCGGAACAATTGCATCATATTCAATAGCATAGCCCGCACGCATCATTTGGACTTTTTCAAGACCAGGAATTGTCGCAAGCATTTGACGCTGTACGTGCTCAGGAAGGCTTGTTGATAGTCCTTGAACATATACTTCTTGCGTATTTCGTCCTTCTGGCTCTAAGAAAATTTGGTGGCGCGGTTTATCATTAAAGCGCACAACCTTATCTTCAATAGATGGACAGTAGCGTGGTCCAGTACCTTTGATCATCCCAGAATACATAGGAGATAAGTGAAGGTTGTCATCAATAATTTGATGAGTTTGTTCACTTGTATATGTTAACCAGCAAGGCAGTTGATCTGTAATGTACTGTGTTGTTTCGTATGAGAAAGCACGAGGCACATCATCCCCAGGCTGAATCTCCGTTTTGCTGTAATCAATAGTTGAGCTATTAACACGAGGTGGAGTTCCTGTTTTAAAACGGACCATGTCCAGCCCTAACTCCTCTAAGTGTTCAGAAAGCTTAATAGCCGGTTGTTGATTATTAGGACCGCTTGAATATTTTAGTTCACCTAAAATAATTTCCCCGCGTAAGAATGTCCCTGTCGTAATAACAACTGTTTTAGCTTTATACACAGCTCCCGTTTGAGTGATAACGCCCGTACATACACCGTCTTCTACGATTAATTGTTCTACCATACCTTGCATAAGCGTTAGATTTTCTTCATTTTCTAACGTTTTTTTCATTTCATGCTGATAAGCAAATTTATCCGCTTGAGCTCTAAGTGCTCGAACAGCTGGACCTTTTCCTGTGTTTAACATTCTCATTTGAATATGAGTTTTATCGATATTTCTACCCATTTCTCCGCCAAGAGCATCAATTTCACGTACGACAATACCTTTTGCAGGACCGCCTACAGAAGGGTTGCAGGGCATAAATGCCACCATGTCTAAGTTGATGGTCAACGTTAACGTTTTAGCACCCATACGCGCAGAAGCAAGTGCCGCTTCACAACCTGCATGACCTGCTCCAATGACAATAACATCATATTGTCCACCTTCATATTGCATAATAGTAGCCTCCTTTAATAATCTATTTTCCTAAACAGAATTGAGAGAACAACTGATCAATTAAGCTTTCGTGAACAGCATCACCAATAATTTCACCTAATAGTTCCCACGTTCTTGTTAAATCAATTTGGACGATATCGATTGGAACACCACTTTCAATGCCTGTGATGGCCTCATCGATAGCTCCTCTTGCTTGCGTTAAAAGCGCAATATGTCTCGTATTAGATAAATATGTTAAATCTTGAGATTCAATTGTTCCTCCAAAGAAAAGAGCTGCGATTGCTTCTTCAAGCTGATCTACTCCTTGTTCTTGAAGGAGCGAAGTCGTCACTACTGGATGATCACCAGCAAATTGCTGCACTTCCTCTAGATTAATTTTTTGCTCAAGATCTGTTTTATTCACAATCACGATAACGTCCATGCCTTTTACAGCTTCAAATAGCTTTTTATCTTCGTCCGTTAGTTCTTCATTAAAATTCAACACAAGCAAAATTAAATCTGCTTCTTTCAAATACTGACGGGAGCGTTCCACACCAATTCGTTCTACAATATCTTCTGTTTCACGAATTCCAGCTGTATCAACTAATCGCAGAGGAACTCCTCGCACATTGACGTACTCTTCGATTACATCTCGCGTCGTTCCAGGAATGTCTGTGACAATGGCCTTTGCATCTTGCACTAAACTATTTAGAAGAGAAGATTTCCCTACATTAGGACGTCCAATAATAACCGTAGCCAATCCTTCTCTTAAAATTTTTCCTTGATGAGAGGTTTGAAGAAGCTTATCAATTTCTTGGCGTACATTTGAAGCTTTTTCGATCAATACTTGGTGAGTCATTTCCTCTACATCGTCATATTCTGGGTAGTCAATGTTTACTTCTACATGGGCAAGTGTTTCGAGAATTTCCTGCCGTAAATGACGTACTAGCTTGGACAAACGCCCTTCCATTTGGCCAATCGCCATATTCATCGCTTTATCTGTTTTGGCACGAATTAAATCCATTACAGCTTCTGCTTGTGACAAGTCTACTCGACCATTTAAAAATGCTCGTTTTGTAAACTCACCCGGCTCAGCTAAACGGGCACCATTTGCAATAACTAACTGCAGCACACGATTAACGGATACAATTCCTCCGTGACAGTTAATTTCAATAATGTCTTCTCTAGTAAATGTCTTGGGACCTTTCATAATGGAAAGCATCACTTCTTCGACGACTTGCTCTGTCTTGGGATCTACGATATGACCGTAGTGAATAGTATGAGAAGCTACGTCTGTTAATCGTTTGTTCGAAACGCTTTTAAAGATACGATCTGCAATCGTAATGGCTTCTTCACCACTCAGGCGGACGATGGCAATAGCTCCCTCTCCCATTGGTGTAGAAATGGCCGCAATTGTATCAAAATCTAGCACCAACTTCACCTCATTTCATTTTATAAACCTTTTATTTTAAACGATGTTATATACTATCATCGTTAACAATTTTACACGAACAAAAACATCTATTTTAAGGCCCGTAATTTGTATGAACCAAATAAATAGAATACCACAATTCACAGATTTGGAACATCTCTAACGTTCTTCTGTTATGCACAGCAAGAAAAACAGGCAGTATGTACTATTTTAACTTATCCACATGTGAATAACAACGTATGTAACTTGATTTTTTGAACGCTAGCTTGATAAAAGTAAACATAAAAAAGCACTAGCGCATTTTGCTAGTGCTTTTTTCCGACGGGCTGAACCAAAATACTTCTTTTCGGTTCTTTTCCGATAGAGTGTGTCTCAACTAAAGAATTTTTAGCTAACACTTGGTGAATCATTTTTCTTTCATGCGAAGGCATTGGTTCTAATTGAACAGATCGATTCGTTTTAATCGCCTGATTCGCTATTTTTAATGCCAGTTTTTCGACCATTTCTTTTCGTTTTTCTCGGTAGCCTTCTGGGTTTAATACAACATTTAAAAATTGCTGACTGTATCGATTAGCTACCAGTTGTGTGAGAAGCTGGAGCGCATTGAGGGTTTGTCCATGTTTTCCAATCAGCATTCCCGCTGAATCGCTACTAATCTCAATTATGCAGTTTCGCGAGGTTTTTTTGACGTTCGTATGAATCGAAATCCCCATTTCACGGCTAACATTTGTAATAAAATGAACCGCTTCCTCTACAGGGTCAACTATTTTTGTAACTTTTACAACTGCGGGTTTTCCCTTAAAGATTCCTAAAAATCCTTTTTTGCCTGGTTCAATTATTTCTACATTTGTTTGATTTCGCTCTACTTCTAAAGCATCTAATGCTTCTTGAACAGCAGCTTCAATCGTCTGGGCCGTAATTGTGATTTCGTTCATTTTTTAACCCCTTCAATATTCGCTTGTTTTAAGTCTGGCCCTTTAATGAAGTAGGTTTGAATAATCATAAATAGATTTCCCACTACCCAATAAAGAGATAAAGCGGCTGGAAAATTGATTGCAAAAACGACAATCATGATCGGCATAACCCAAAGCATCATAGCCATTTGAGGATTTTGATTTGCATTTCCGGCCATCATCATCTTTTGCTGAATAAACGTTGTGATTCCTGCGACAACTGGTAAGATAAATAGCGGATCACGCGCACCTAAATCAAACCATAAAAAGCTGTTGTTTGCGATTTCTGACGTTCGTGTAATCGCGTGGAAAATTCCGATAAGAATGGGCATTTGAATTAGAATTGGGAAGCACCCAGCTAAAGGATTTACTCCGTAAGTTTGGAATAATGCCATCGTTTCTTTCTGCAATTGCTGCTGCGTCTGGGCATCTTTTGAACTGTACTTCTCCTTTAACTTCTGCATTTCGGGCTGAAGCGTCTGCATTGCTTTCGTGTTTCTCATCTGTTTAATCATAAGCGGTAGAATAAGTAAGCGAATCAGGATTGTGACAACGATGATCGCAACTCCATAGCTTTTAAATACCTCCGCCAGATACGTAATGACTAATGACAGCGGATACACAACATACTCATTCCAAAAACCTTTACTATCATCTGTAATAGGTTGGTTAATTTCCGTACAACCCGCTAAAACAGTTAATAGAAAGATAAGCGTTATCCCTAAAAACAACTTCTTCTTCACCTGTTTTCCTCCTTCTACATGTTCACCTTTCAATTCTGAAAGTGCGTCAAAATCCATTATATAAGGATGCGGTAGAAAAACAACAGCTATTAAAGGCTTTTCTTCTATTGTTTATTAATCGTTTTGTCTATGTGTAAGTAATTTGCCACGCTTAAAGACATGCTGCAAGCTGCTTTTAATTTCTTCATAGCTCATTGTTGCAGCAGGCTGCCTTGCAATTACAATATAATCTTTGTCTTGCTTCAAATACGGTGTGAATTCAAACATAATTTGTTTAGCAAGGCGCTTAACTCGATTACGAGTCACGGCATTTCCAATCTTTTTGCCCACGGAGAATCCTACGCGGAAATGTTCTTGATCCGGTTTGTCTAGAACATACAAGACAAATTGGCGATTCGCTACGGACTTGCCCTTTTTAAAAACTGTTTGAAATTCATCATTCTTTTTTATACGATATCTTTTTTTCATTTTTAACAACTCCTGCCCTTTTTCAGGTCATGCTTTTATGTAGTCCCTACAGGAACAGAGGTGATTTTAGCCTTATAAAGCGAAAAAAGACCACTGGCGTCAGTGGTCTATTATGCTGATAATACTTTTCTTCCTTTACGACGACGACGAGCTAAAACTTTACGTCCATTCGCTGAGCTCATACGAGCGCGGAAACCGTGTACTTTACTGTGCTTACGTTTGTTTGGTTGGTAAGTTCTTTTCATCTATAAACACCTCCTCGAGGAATAACTGAAAAAGACAGTCCTTGCAATTATAATGAAAAGACTAAGAAGATGTCAATGTTATTTAAAAAATAAAATTTTCAATCTCTTGGTTTCATTATCTGTTTTACTCAATCTTCTTCATTCTAATATCTTTATAACCCAATTGTCTATACCTAATCAATAAAATTCATTGATTTATTAAAGAAAAAATTTTTCCTTTTCATCTCTTTTTCTTTCTCTACCAGCTGCGATCGCATCCTTACTGAACAAAACTACAACAATACAGGTTATAAAAAGCCTCTTTTTTATTCAAATTCTTCTCTTAAACCATTGTGGATAAGTTTTTTCGACATTTTTCTACTTTTCCATTTCTTATCGACAACTCATGCACACTATCTTGTGTTGTGGAAAACTTTTCTCCACAAGGTGTAGTGATTGTGGATAAGTTTCGAAAATTCATTGCATCATGCCGAATTCTTTGATATTATATTTTTGTTTTCACTCTTAATTACTTTTCCACAGTTGGTTTTTATCCACAAACTGTGGACAACTTGTGGACATCATTTCCACTATCACTGTATAAAGTTATCCACACCATGTGGAATCTGTCGAATAGTCGACTTTCTTCTATAATATATATTTACCCACATAATAGCAATTGTATAAATATAAATTTTTTATGCATAAGGTTTTGTACAGGTTGTACAAGGGTTGTACAAAGCGCATAAAAGCTAGAAAAAGGAGGGATTGCTCGTTGGAAAACATTCATGATTTATGGGATAGAGCTTTAGATCAAATTGAAAAAAAATTAAGCAAACCTAGTTTTGAAACCTGGCTCAAATCGACAAAAGCTCATGCTTTACAAGGAGACACGCTCATTATTACTGCACCTAATGATTTTGCACGGGACTGGTTAGAATCTAGGTATTCTAATTTAATTGCTGAAACACTTTATGATCTTACGGGGGAAGAGTTAGATGTAAAATTTATTATTCCTCCTAACCAGGCCGAGGAAGAATTCGATATTCAAACTCCTAAAAAGAAAGTCAATAAAGACGAAGGAGCAGAATTTCCTCAAAGCATGCTAAATTCGAAGTATACCTTTGATACATTTGTTATCGGATCTGGAAATCGGTTTGCGCATGCAGCTTCTTTAGCAGTAGCAGAAGCGCCGGCTAAAGCGTATAATCCGCTTTTTATTTACGGGGGAGTAGGATTAGGCAAAACACACTTAATGCACGCCATAGGCCACTATGTGTTAGATCATAATCCTGCCGCGAAAGTCGTGTACTTATCATCTGAAAAATTCACAAACGAGTTTATTAACTCTATTCGTGACAATAAAGCAGTAGAATTCCGCAACAAATACCGTAATGTAGATGTTTTACTGATTGATGATATTCAATTCTTAGCAGGTAAAGAGCAGACACAAGAAGAATTTTTCCATACGTTTAATACGCTTCACGAAGAAAGCAAGCAGATTGTCATCTCAAGTGATCGACCGCCGAAAGAAATTCCTACACTTGAAGATCGACTTCGCTCTCGCTTTGAATGGGGCCTTATTACAGACATCACACCACCAGATTTGGAAACACGAATTGCTATTTTGCGTAAAAAAGCCAAAGCGGACGGCTTAGTTATTCCAAATGAAGTTATGCTTTATATCGCCAATCAGATTGATTCAAATATTAGAGAATTAGAAGGCGCACTTATTCGTGTAGTAGCTTATTCTTCACTAATTAATAAAGATATAAACGCTGATTTAGCAGCAGAAGCATTAAAAGATATCATTCCTAGTTCAAAACCTAGGGTTATTACGATTCAAGACATCCAACAGATTGTTGGACAAGAATTTAATATAAAATTAGATGATTTCAAAGCAAAGAAACGTACAAAGTCAGTTGCGTTTCCTAGACAAATTGCCATGTACCTTTCTCGCGAACTAACGGATTTTTCGCTGCCTAAAATTGGAGAAGAGTTTGGCGGGCGAGACCATACTACTGTCATCCATGCTCATGAAAAAATCTCAAAACTTGTTCAAACAGATACTGACCTACAAAAACAAATTAAAGAAATAAGTGAATCACTAAAAATATAGGCTTTTTTTACTTGTATTTTGTGTATAAGTGAGTTAGGATTGTACACAGTCTGTCCACATGTGGATAGGCTGTGTTCTCACGTTTTTAGGGGTTATCCACATTTCCACAGCCCCTATTACTACTACTATCTTAAAATATAATAAATAATAAGCTTTTAAACCTACTTTTAAGGAGGATTAATTATTATGAAATTTATCATACAGAAAGACTATCTAGTTCAAAGCGTTCAAGACGTTATGAAAGCTGTATCTTCTAGAACAACAATTCCAATTTTAACGGGGATTAAAATTGTAGCGACTGAAGAAGGTGTTACCTTAACAGGAAGTGATTCCGATATCTCGATTGAATCGTTTATTCCAAACGAAGAAGAAGGAAAAGAGATTGTTGATATCCAAAAACCAGGAAGCGTTGTTCTCCCAGCTCGTTTCTTTAGTGAAATCGTAAAAAAGCTTCCTAAAGACATTGTAGAATTAGACGTCCAAAGTCATTTTTTAACAATCATTCGTTCAGGAAAAGCTGAATTTAACTTAAATGGTTTAGATGCAGAAGAGTATCCTCATTTACCACAGATCGAAGAAAACAACATGTTTAGATTACCGACAGACTTATTAAAAAACATGATTCGACAAACTGTCTTTGCGGTGTCCACCTCAGAAACACGACCTATCTTGACAGGTGTAAACTGGAAGGTCGATGGCAAAGAATTAACGTGCATTGCCACTGACAGTCACCGTCTAGCTTTGCGAAAAGCGACCATTGAAACTGGAAATGAAGCAACGTATAATGTGGTTATTCCAGGTAAAAGTTTAAGTGAATTCAGTAAGATCCTTGATGATTCTCATGAATTAGTAGACATTGTTATCACGGAAAATCAAGTATTATTCAAAACAAAACATTTACTATTTTTCTCAAGATTATTGGACGGAAATTATCCTGATACTTCAAGATTGATCCCAGCTGATAGTAAAACGGATGTTATATTGAACGTAAAAGAATTCTTGCAATCGATTGACCGCGCTTCTTTATTAGCTCGTGAAGGAAGAAACAACGTAGTAAAACTATCTACGCTGGATGAAGGAATTGTTGAAATCTCTTCTAACTCTCCTGAAATCGGAAAAGTAATTGAAGAGGTACAAAGTCAGTCTATCTCAGGAGAAGAATTAAAAATTTCTTTTAGCGCAAAATATATGTTAGATGCATTAAAAGCGCTCGAAGGAACAGATATCAAAATCAACTTCACTGGTGCGATGCGTCCATTTGTCATTCGAACATTAGAGGATGATTCAATGCTGCAGCTGATTTTACCAGTGCGAACATATTAAATCTCAGAAAGCTACTAGCATGCCGTACTAGTAGCTTTCTTTTCTCAAGGAGAATTATTTAGTAAAATAGAGATACATCATTAGAAAGTGAGAGAGTCGCATGAAAACAGAGGTTAAAATTTCAACTGAATACATTACGCTTGGCCAGTTTTTAAAATTAGCAGACGTCATTCAAACAGGTGGAATGGTAAAATGGTTTTTAAGTGAGCACGAAGTATATGTAAACGGGGAGCTAGAAGAGCGCCGCGGACGTAAATTATATGCAAATGACGAAGTGGATATACCGGCTGCAGGATCATTTGTTGTTATTACTTAAAGTTGGTGAAACGTTTGTATATTAAAGAAATTACTTTAACAAATTACCGAAACTATACGAAGACAACGATTCCTTTTGAAAATAAAGTAAACGTCATTTTGGGTGAAAACGCACAGGGTAAAACAAACGTGATGGAATCGATCTTCGTATTATCTATGGCTAAATCTCATCGTACATCCAACGATAAAGAATTAATTAAATGGGACTGTGAGTATGCAAAGCTATCCGGCATTGTAGAAAAGCATAGAGGACCTGTTACACTGGATTTAGTCATCTCAACAAAAGGGAAAAAAGCAAAATATAATCACATTGAGCAGAAAAAACTCAGTCAATATATAGGGTCAATTAACACTGTCATGTTTGCTCCGGAGGATTTGAACCTAGTTAAAGGGAGTCCGCAAGTAAGGCGCAAATTTATCGATATGGAAATTGGTCAAGTTTCGCCTGTTTACATGCATGATTTAAGCAGGTATCAAAAGATTTTGCAGCAAAGAAATCAATATTTGAAGCAGCTGCAGACAAAAAAACAAACGGATCTTTCACTTTTAGACGTACTTACGTTACAGTTAAGTGAAATGGCGGCGAAAATCTTAAAAAAACGTTTTGAGTTTTTACAGTTACTTCAACAGTGGGCAGAGCCTATTCATAAAGGGATCAGTCGAGACTTAGAAACATTAAAAATTGAGTATAAGAATTCAATTGATGTATCAGAAGATGCAGATTTGTCGAAAATGTTAGAAGCATATCATCAAAAGTTTGATAAAATAAAAAGTAGAGAAATTGATAGAGGTGTCACCTTAGCAGGACCACACCGTGATGATCTTCTTTTCTACGTTAATGAAAAAGACGTTCAAACATTTGGTTCACAAGGGCAACAGCGGACGACTGCTTTATCGTTAAAGCTTGCTGAAATCGAGTTAATTCATCAAGAAGTAGGTGAATATCCAATCTTGCTTTTAGACGACGTATTGTCTGAATTAGATGATTTTCGTCAATCACACTTGCTAAATACCATTCAAGGAAAAGTTCAGACGTTTGTAACGACAACGAGCATTGAAGGAATTCATCACGAGACCTTAGAAAAAGCCGCTACATATCACGTAGAAGCTGGCCAAATTCAAAAGGTCAAATAGCAATTGATCTATCTAAAAACTTTTCGCAAGGCAATCTAACTGAAATATGATATCATTATAGTTTTAAGTCTATATATTTCAACTCGTACCCTCGATTATGAAAATTTTGTGCATAAGTAAACAAATTGCAAATACATTAAAGGCTCCGTATTATTTCCACATAATATTCGAAAAACATAATACAAAATGATAAATACAGCAGTTTGCTGTTAAAAAAAAGTGTAGGTGATACATTTGACGATGGAACAAAAAGAAGTACAAGCATATGAAGCTGATCAGATACAAGTATTAGAAGGATTAGAAGCTGTTCGTAAACGTCCGGGGATGTATATTGGATCGACGAGCGCAAAGGGTCTACATCATCTTGTATGGGAAATTGTAGATAATAGTATTGATGAAGCGCTGGCCGGCTATTGCGATGAAATTAATGTTATTATCGAAAAGGATAATAGTATTACAGTCAAAGATAACGGTCGTGGAATTCCGGTTGGTATTCAAGAAAAAATGGGCAGACCTGCCGTTGAAGTTATCTTAACGGTTCTTCATGCCGGAGGTAAATTTGGCGGCGGCGGCTATAAAGTATCTGGTGGATTACACGGTGTAGGTGCCTCAGTTGTTAATGCACTTTCTACCTCTTTGGAAGTGCACGTACATCGTGACGGTAAAGTTCATTATCAAAAATATGAACGAGGTGTACCGGCTGCTGACTTAAAAGTAGTTGGAGAAACAGATAAAACAGGTACTGTTATTCAATTCCGTCCAGACGGTGAAATTTTTACAGAAACGCTTGAATACGATTTTGATACGTTAGCTAATCGTCTGCGTGAGTTAGCTTTCTTAAATCGCGGCATTAAAATTACGATTGAAGACAAACGTGAAGAAGATAAAAGACGTGAGTATCACTATGAAGGTGGAATTAAGTCTTACGTTGAACACTTAAACCGTTCGAAAGAAGTGATTCACGAAGAGCCAATCTATATTGAAGGTAATCGAGACAACATTTCTGTAGAAATTGCTATTCAATATAACGATAGCTATACAAGTAATTTATATTCTTTTGCAAACAATATTCACACATATGAAGGTGGAACGCACGAAGCAGGATTTAAAACAGCGTTAACGCGTGTAATTAACGACTATGCACGTAAAAACAGCGTATTTAAAGACAGTGACGCCAATCTAACAGGTGAAGATGTTCGTGAAGGAATTACAGCTATCATCTCTATTAAGCACCCAGATCCGCAGTTCGAAGGACAAACAAAAACAAAGCTGGGAAATAGTGAAGCAAGAACAATTACTGACTCTGTGTTTGCAGAACACTTAGAAACTTACTTGCTAGAGAACCCTATTGTGGCGAAAAAGGTAATTGAAAAAGGTTTAATGGCTGCAAGAGCAAGAATGGCAGCTAAAAAAGCTCGTGAGCTTACACGCCGTAAAAGCGCGCTTGAAATTTCAAACTTACCGGGTAAATTAGCAGATTGTTCATCAAAAGATCCTTCTATTAGCGAACTCTATGTAGTAGAGGGTGACTCTGCCGGAGGTTCAGCTAAGCAGGGAAGAAGCCGTCATTTCCAAGCTATTTTGCCTTTACGTGGTAAAATTATCAACGTAGAGAAAGCGCGTTTAGATAAAATTTTATCTAATAACGAAATTCGTACAATCATTACCGCTCTAGGAACGGGTATTGGTGACGATTTTGATATTTCGAAAGCCCGCTACCATAAAATTGTGATTATGACAGATGCAGACGTAGACGGTGCGCATATTCGTACGCTTCTTCTAACGTTCTTCTATCGCTATATGAGACAGATTATTGAGCACGGATATGTGTACATTGCTCAGCCGCCTCTTTACAAAGTTTCACAAGGTAAAAAAGTGGAGTACGCGTACAACGATCGTCAATTAGAAGAGGTATTAGCTTCTTTCCCTGAAGGCGCAAAACCAAACCTTCAGCGTTACAAAGGTTTAGGAGAGATGAATCCTGAACAATTATGGGAAACAACAATGGATCCAGAGTTCCGTACCCTTCTTCAGGTGAACTTGCAAGATGCAATTGAAGCTGATGAGACATTTGAAATTTTAATGGGCGACAAAGTAGAACCACGCCGTAATTTCATTGAAGAAAATGCTCAGTACGTAAAAAATCTTGATATTTAAATGAACGGTAATACCCTTTATATTTTTTATAAAGGGTATATAAACGTCAGGATGGAGATAGGTTCTATCCTGCGTTTACATATATATGAATTACTATACTGAACTTCGCGAAGGAGGTTCTTATCGATGTCAGATAAACCAAACTCTCAAATAAGAGAAGTAAATATTAGTCAAGAAATGCGCGCATCCTTTTTAGATTATGCAATGAGCGTAATTGTATCGCGTGCTTTACCAGATGTAAGAGACGGACTTAAGCCTGTGCACCGTCGTATTTTATATGCAATGAATGATTTAGGTATGGGATCTGATAAGCCATATAAAAAATCAGCTCGTATCGTAGGAGAAGTAATTGGTAAGTATCACCCACACGGTGACTCAGCTGTATATGAAACAATGGTTCGTATGGCACAAGATTTTAGCTATCGTTATATGCTAATCGACGGTCATGGAAACTTTGGATCTGTTGATGGAGATGCAGCAGCAGCTATGCGTTATACAGAAGCAAGAATGTCAAAAGTTTCGATGGAACTGTTGCGTGACATCAATAAAGATACAATTGATTACCAAGATAACTATGACGGTTCTGAACGTGAACCAATTGTATTACCTGCTAGATTTCCAAATTTACTTGTAAACGGTTCAGCCGGAATTGCGGTAGGTATGGCGACAAATATTCCTCCGCATCAGTTAGGGGAAGTCATTGACGGCGTTTTAGCTGTAAGTCAAGACCCTGATATCACAATTGCAGAGTTAATGGAGATTATTCCAGGCCCGGATTTCCCAACTGCAGGACAAATTCTTGGCCGCAGCGGAATTCGTAAAGCTTATGAAACTGGAAAAGGTTCTATTATTGTTCGCGCAAAAGTAGAAATTGAAGAACAAAGCAATGGTAAACAAACTATTATTGTTCATGAACTTCCATACCAAGTAAATAAAGCAAAGCTAATTGAAAAAATTGCTGAGCTAGCTCGTGATAAGAAGATTGATGGAATTACGGATTTACGAGATGAGTCTGACCGTTCAGGTATGCGTATTGTTATTGAAGTAAGACGTGATGCAAATGCAAATGTTTTATTAAACAACTTATATAAGCAGACATCTCTTCAAACAAGTTTTGGTATTAATACCCTTGCATTAGTAGATGGACAGCCAAAAGTATTGAACTTGAAGCAATGTCTACAGTACTACTTAGACCATCAGGTAGTGGTTATTCGTCGTCGTACTGAATTTGAACTTCGAAAAGCAGAAGCACGTGCGCATATTTTAGAAGGTTTAAAGATTGCTCTTGATAATTTAGATGCTGTTATTGCTTTAATTAGAGGTTCTCAAACCACAGATATTGCACGTGAAGGATTAATGATGCAGTTTTCGTTATCTGAAAAACAAGCGCAAGCTATTTTGGATATGCGCCTACAGCGTTTAACAGGATTAGAGCGAGAGAAGATTGAAGCAGAATATCAATCTTTATTAGCGCTAATTGCTGAATTAAAAGCTATTTTAGCAGATGAAGAAAAAGTATTAGAAATTATTAGAGAAGAACTAATAGAAGTAAAAGAAAGATTCAATGACGGCCGTCGAACAGAAATCGTAAGCGGAGGAGCTGAAATTATCGAAGACGAGGATCTGATTCCTCGCCAAGATATTGTTATTAGCTTAACGCACAACGGCTATATTAAACGTTTGCCTGTTTCTACGTATAAGAGTCAGCGAAGAGGCGGAAGAGGTATTCAAGGAATGAATACAAACGAAGATGATTTCGTTGAACATCTTCTAACAACTTCTACTCATGATACGATTCTCTTCTTTACAAATAAGGGAAAAGTCTATCGGACAAAAGGATACGAAATTCCAGAGTACGGAAGAACGGCTAAAGGGATACCTATTATTAACTTGTTAGAAGTAGACAAGGGTGAGTGGGTAAATGCCATCATTCGCGTCGATGAATTTGTAGACGATTGGTATCTATTCTTTACTACAAAACAAGGAATTTCTAAGCGTACACCTTTATCTTCTTTTGAGAACATTCGAAATAGCGGACTTATCGCCTTGAATTTAAGAGAAGAAGATGAATTGATTTCTGTTAAATTGACAGATGGTAAGCGCGATATGGTTATTGGAACGAAGAAGGGTATGTTAATTCGTTTTAATGAAAATGATGTTCGTTCAATGGGACGTACAGCTACTGGAGTTAAAGGGATCACTCTCGATTCAGAAGATGAAGTAATCGGTATGGAGATTCTCGAAGAACAATCAGATGTCTTGATCATTACGAAAAATGGTTACGGAAAACGTACGCCGATTGAAGAATATCGTGTACAAACAAGAGGCGGTAAAGGTTTAAGAACATGTAATATCACTGATAAAAATGGTGATGTTGTCGCACTGAAATGCGTATCTCAAGAAGAAGATATTATGCTTATCACAGTAAGCGGCGTTCTTATCCGTGTTTCTGTTTCAGATATTTCACAAATGGGCCGTAACACACAAGGTGTCAAAGTCATCCGTTTAGGAGACGAAGAGTTTGTTTCAACGGTTGCAAAAGTACAAACTTCAGAAGATGAAGACGAAGTGTTAGATGAATTAGATGAACATGAAGAGACAGATATAATAATTGAAGCTGAAGAAACAGAAGAATAAAAAAAAGCCCCTGAAAAAGCAGGGGCTTTTTTTATGTAAAAAAACCTTGCCATAGGCTTTTCATTTTGGTAATATATAAAAAGTCAGCAAAACATATATAACTTTCTTAATAGTTTTAAAAAAGTTATATAAAAGTGTTGACAACGATTCTTATAAAGTGTTATTATATAGGAGTCGCTTTAAGACAAGAGTTCTTTGAAAACTGAACGAAATAGTAAACGTCAACGTTAATTTTTATTTTTTAAATTGAGCAAGTCAAACATTTCTTCGGAGAGTTTGATCCTGGCTCAGGATGAACGCTGGCGGCGTGCCTAATACATGCAAGTCGAGCGAACTGATTAGAAGCTTGCTTCTATGACG
>Ga0164306_10000048_pt1 | contig 46909 bp, 47 predicted proteins | sample Whisoiple_242_MG_FD_110213 | JGI IMG/M metagenome (GOLD analysis project Ga0164306, IMG submission 110213) | Soil microbial communities amended with fresh organic matter from upstate New York, USA - Whitman soil sample_242_MG | ecosystem: Environmental > Terrestrial > Soil > Unclassified >... | reverse complement strand
GGCGGCGTCGACCCGGTGCTCAAGATCCCGCGGCTGCAGGACGCCTACTTCGCCCGCGATCCCAACTACCCCAAGGGCATCACGGTGCCCGCAATCGTCGACGTGCCGACCGGGCAGGTCGTCACCAACGACTTCGCGCAGATGACACTCGATCTGTCCGGCGAGTGGACGGCGTATCACCGGGACGGTGCACCCGACCTCTATCCCGAGCCGCTGCGCGGCGAGATCGACGAGGTCGCCAAGCGGATCTACACCGAGGTGAACAACGGCGTCTACCGGTGCGGCTTCGCCGGCTCGCAGGAGGCCTACGAGAAGGCCTATGACCGGTTGTTCACCGCGCTGGACTGGCTCAACGGGCGGCTGGAGAATCAGCGGTTCCTGGTCGGGGACACCATCACCGAGGCCGATGTCCGGTTGTTCACCACGCTGGCGCGCTTCGATCCCGTCTATCACGGTCACTTCAAGGCCAACCGCTCCAAGCTCGACGAGATGCCCGCATTGTGGGGCTATGCGCGCGACCTGTTCCAGACTCCCGGGTTCGGTGACACCACCGACTTCGTTCAGATCAAGCAGCACTACTACATGGTGCACACCGACATCAATCCCACCCGCATCGTGCCGAAGGGCCCGGACTTGTCGAACTGGCTGACACCGCACGGCCGGGAAGCGTTGGGCGGCAGGCCGTTCGGCGACGGCTCACCGCCGGGACCGACGAGGGACGGCGAGCGCGTACCCGCCGGTCATGGTGCGGGCTAGGGCCAGGTGGTGCGCACCGACCACTCGGCGTGCGTCCACGGAAACTCGTTGCCCGCCTCGTCGCGCACGAGCGTCGGCAGCTGCACCGCGAAGCCGAAAAGCCTGCCGCGGTGCGGATCCATCGTGGGGATCGTGACCGCCAGTGTGCTGCTCGACCGGAATTCGTCGACGACGTCGGCGCCTTCGTAGGACCGCACAAGGACCCAAGGCGCACGGGCAATCGCGGGCGGCACGGACAGCTGCACCGCATTGCGCGCGTCGACGGCCAATTCGCCGTCACTGCGCGGGGTTTCGCATTCGGTGGGGTTGAGCACATTGCAGAACTGATAGGGCCCGATGCGCACCAGCTGCCCCCGGGTGTAGGCGCTGATCTCCGGGTGCTCGGGTGTCGGAGACCGGGTCAACCGCCAGATCAGCACACCGGTCGCGACAGCCGCCAGCACGGCGACTGCGACAAGGACCGCCAAACCTCTCTTCACTCCCGAGGCACCGTCCAGCCCTTGCCTTTTCCGCTCCTCGCGTGCGCACCCTCCTGCGCCGCGACGACCGGGCGGTTGCCGCCGAGTCCGGGGATCAGGGAGTCGCCGCGATAGCTGACAAGCGTCTGCGCGAGCCCGAGTATCAGCATGGTCGAGATCACCGTAAAGCCAATATGCAGTTGGGTATACACGAGCACCCCCGTCGCGCCGCCCGCCACCCAGGCCAGCTGCAGGAGCGATTCCGACCGCCCGAACGCCGACGCGCGCGACTCCTCGGGCAGATCGTCTTGCAGCGACGCGTCCAGTGAGGCCTTCGCGATCGCACTCGCGGCCGATGTCACCAACGCCGCAAGCGCCGCCACCAACAGCTTTCCGGTCAGTGCGGTGGCCAGCGCAACCACGGTGACCGCGGCGGTGCTGCGCACGACCAACTGCGCCGGATGCCCCAGCTGCAACCGGGCGCTGGCGTAGTTGCCGCCGAAATTGCCGATGGCCGCCGCCGCGCCGATCAAACCGAGAATCAACAGCTGCTCCCAGCCGCTCTTATCGTGCGACTTCGCAACGAACGCCGGGTAGAGGAACAGGAAACCCACCATCACCTTGATGGTGCAGTTGCCCCACAGTGCGGTGATGATGTTGCGGCCCAACGGTTGTCGTGCGCCACCGGCCTCGGAGAATCGCTGGGGATGGCGGCGCGGTTCGCCGCTGCGGCCGTGGTAGCTCAAGGTGGTGGGCACCTCGCCCTCGGTGACCTCCACCCACTTCGGGATGCGCATCGCGAGCACTGCGCCTGCCACCGTCACGGCGATGCAGACGTAGAGGGCGCCGGGCATGTGCAACAGGTTGAACAAGTATTCGGCGGCCGCCGCCACCGCACCGCCCGCAATTGTTCCGCCGAGCAGGCCAAATACCGTCAGCCGCGAATTGACGCGCACCAGGTCGATGGTCGGCGGCAGCACACGCGGGGTCACGGCACTGCGCAGCACACTGAATGACTTGGACAACACCATCATTCCCAGGGCGCATGGGTACAGCACCCAGGAGGGGAAGCTGCCGGTCTCGCCGTCGTAGTTGGCTATCAGCACCACGACGAGAGCACTGCGGAGCGCGAACGACATGGCCAGCGCGAGCCTGCGGCCGTGCTGGAGGCGATCGAGTGCCGGACCGATCAGCGGGGCGATGACCGCGAACGGCGCGATCGTGATGATCAGGTAGAGCGCGACCTTGCTCTTGCTTTCCCCTGACGCCGCCGCGAAGAACAGCGTGTTGGCCAGCGCGACGGCCATTGCGGAGTCGACGGCGAAGTTGGCCATCACCGGATACGTCAGCGCGGTCAGGCCCGACTTGTCGGCGCCGTCGGCGGTGGCGGCACGCTGAAACAGGCCGTACATCTTCGAGCCCATGTCCCGGCTGCGTTGAGCCGCCGACCGGGGCCCGCCGTGACCCGCGGCCGCACCGACACCGGGAGGTGCGTCACTGCGGCTGGACGACCGCGCCTCCAGGTCCGGCAGATACCGGTTGGCGCTCGGCGTGGACGAGCGGCGCTGGCGGCGATGATTCACGCCGTCGCTGGGGTAGTTCGCCATTCCCGGGTGCTCGTCGCCGTCGCTTCCGGGCGGTCGGGGCGGGTAATAGCGCGGATCATTTCTGCCTCCCCGATCATGGGGGTCCCGCTGTGATCCGCTCACAACAAGATTCTCCCCCATCGCGGTGACGGCGTCGTGCAGCCGACCGGGTGTGGCTGCGCGCGGGCCGGTCGGGCACTATTGACCACGTGGACAGCGTGACGGAATCCACCGAGGACGGCTCGGCTGCATCGGCGATCGAGTCGTCGGCGGACCTGGAGGCGGTGCTGACGGGCGCCGTCGATGTGGCGCGCGCGGCGATCGTCGAGCACAGCGGTGACACCGTCGGCGAGTATCTGGGCGCGACGTTCGACGATCCCACCGCCGCCACCCACCGTTTCCTGGCCAAGCTGCCCGGCTATCAGGGCTGGCAGTGGGCCGTGGTGGTGGCGGCGCATCCCGGCGCGGACCACGCCACGATCAGCGAAGTGGTGTTGGTGCCGGGGCCGACGGCGCTGCTTGCGCCGCAGTGGGTGCCCTGGAACGAGCGGTTGAAGCCCGGTGACCTCGGGCCCGGCGACCTGCTCGCCACGCCGGCCGAGGATGAACGCCTTGTGCCCGGCTTCGCCGCGACCGGCGACCCGGCGATCGATGATGTCGCCTACGAGCTCGGCCTTGGCCGGCGGCGGCTGCTGAGCCAACTGGGTCGCGCTGACGCCGCCCAGCGCTGGCACGACGGCGACTTCGGTCCAGGGTCGGCGATGGCCCGATCGACCCGCCGCGTGTGCCGGGACTGCGGTTTCTATCTGCCGTTGTCCGGGGCCCTCGGGTTGATGTTCGGCGCATGCGTCAACGAGTTCTCGGCGGACGGCCGTGTCGTCGATGCCGAATACGGATGCGGCGCGCACTCGGACACGCCTGCACCCGCAGGTGCCGGTTCACCGCTCTATGACCCCTTCGACGACGGCGTCCTCGAAGTCGTCGAGCCGCCGGCACCCCCCGCCGACGAGCCGCCACCGTCGACCGACGAGCCGGAAGCATCGGACGCCGACGCGCAACCCGCCGACGAGCCCGCCGACGCGCAACCGGTCGCCGAGCAACCGGTCGCCGAGGCCGAGCAGTCGGGCGGCGACGACGAGGGTGATCAGCCTCAGGCGTGACCGGCCCGGTGCGGCCGTGAGTTGAGCTCGACAGCGGCCCGGACAAGCGCGGTGAACGCCTCCTCGTCCAGCTGATCGTCCTCCTCAATGTCGACGGCACGGCGGGTGTTTCCGTCCAGGCTGGAGTTGAACAGACCTGACGGGTCGTCCAGCGATGCGCCCTTCGCGAATGTCACCTTGACATGGTTCTTGTACGTCTCACCGGTACAGAGCATTCCGTCGCGGTACCAGACCGGAACCCCTCGCCATTTCCACTCCTCGACCACATCAGGCTCGGCCCGCTTGATCAGGTCGCGTATGCGCGCCAGCATTTCGCCCCGCCAGTCACCGAGTTCGTCGATCCGGGCATCGATCTTCTCCGTCGCGTTAGTCATGCCTCGCCTCCCGCTCGTCCCCTGCCCTGCGGGCGTGGGCCCACCGGTCCTCGCTCGTGCCTCGTCCCCAGCCCTACGGGCGTCGGCCCAGCGATCCTCACTCGCGCTCGCCTTTGGTCAGTCATGCCCCACCTCCTGGATGCGAACGGTGTTGCCCGCGGGATCACGCAGGGCGCAGTCCCGCGAGCCCCACGGCTGGTCGGTCGGCTCCTGCATGACGTCCGCGCCGCTGGCCTGCGCCCGCTCGAACACGGCGTCGAGATCGGTGGTGGCAAGCATGATGCTGGCGTAGGTGCCTTTCGCCATCATCTCGGCGATGACGCGCCGTTCCTCGTCGGTGATGCCGGGGTCAGCGCCGGGAGGCGTCAGGACGATGTTCATATCCGGCCTGCCCGCCGGGCCGATGGTGATCCAGCGCATGGCGTTTCGACCGATGTCCCTGCGCACCTCGAACCCGAGCGCGTCGCGATAGAACGCCAGTGACTGCTCGGGATCTTCGTGCGGAAGGAAGCTCGCGTTGATGGTGATGTCCATGCCGTTCACGCTAGATGCAGCAGCGCGGCAGGCGCTTCTCGATTCCTGACCGGTCGCGTCACCTGTTTTTCCACGCACGACGGCATCGCAGGCGTGGCGCCTGCGGTTTGTTCGCGGTACAGGCTCGGCGACATGCCCACCAGTTCGGTGAATCGCGTGCTGAAGGTGCCAAGCGATGAGCAGCCCACCGCGAAGCACACCTCGGTGACGCTGAGATCTCCGCCGCGCAGCATCGCCATCGCACGCTCGATGCGCCGCGTCATCAGATAGGAGTAGGGCGACTCGCCGTATGCGAGCTTGAACTGTCGGGACAGGTGGCCCGCCGACATGTTCACGCCGCGGGCGAGCGCCTCGACGTCGAGCGGCTGCGCGTATTCGCGGTCCATCCGGTCGCGGACGCTGCGCAACAGCTTGAGGTCGCGCAGCCGCTGCGTTTCACCGAGCGTGCTGGTCACCTTTGCGATCGTGCCATATCCGAATGCGTCGAACGCGCGGCGTGGACGTCCCGAGTGATGTCGGCAGACATTCGGCGGTGGCTTGTCGTGCGCAGCAACGTGGTCAGCGCCCACGTCATGAAGCGGTCCGATATCAATGCCGCCGGTCGGAGCATGGCCTCGCTGTGGGATACCTGCAGGGACGCCATCCATGACACGGCCTAGACCTTGTGATGTCTGGTTCTCTCATACCAGCGCAATGCATGTGAGAGCTGGCCTGGTCGATTCCCGAGTTCCGAGAGCGCGCTGCACAGCACCATCGTGTCGAGCAGCACCTGATTGGTCCCCTGGGCGAGCGTGGGCGGCATCGTGTGTGCGGCATCGCCGAGCAGCGTGAGCGGTCCCTGACCCGGCGTGCGGGTGATCGGATGCCGAAAGTGCGGGAACGGCGAACGGGCAAGGTCGTCGTCGGTCAGCGTCTCGAGCAATCGATCGATCGAGTCTGTCCATCCGGTGAAAGTGGACCGGATCATCTCGATCGGCCGCTCTGGCCTGACGAAGTCCGCCGACCACGGCAGGTCGAACCACCACTGCAGACTCGATCCGCCTGCGGGCCACAGGCCAACGCTTCCGTGCTCGCCGACAACGATTCGTGCGATGTGCTTGTCGGGCACGTCGGGAAGCGTGACCAAGCCCTGCCAGCTGCACCAGCCGGTGGGCTTGGCGGGTTGTGCGCCGAGGACGTTGCGAACCACCGAGTGCAGGCCGTCCGCACCGATCAGAAGGTCTCCTTCGGCGAAGCTGCCATCATCGAATTCGACCCGCACCCCGTCGTCTGAAATGACCACTCCGACTGCGCGACAATTGCATTGGATGCGATCGACCGGGAAACCGTCAAGCAGCCGCTCGAGAAGAACTCGACGGGGCACCATCCGGACAGGTGCACCCAACTGATCGACGACCGCGGTCACGTCGAAGTTCGCCAGCGATCGGCCGGCAGACGTCGCGACCTGCACGGAGGAAATCAGCTGACCGGCGCCGGTCATGTCAACGCCCAGTTGCGCCAAAACGGTCGCGCCGTTGGACCAGATGGTGACAGCACCGCCACCTGCAGTCACATCCGGCCGCTTATCGAAGACGGTGACGTCGTGCCCGTCGCGCAGTAAGCCGCGAGCAATGGAAATTCCGCCAACACCGGCGCCGACGACCAAGATCCGCAAAGGGCTCATCTCATACCTCCAACCGCTACTACGCCGCACCCGCACAATTCGTTCATCGCTGTTAACTTCCTGTGGCGTAACCGGATTCACCGAGTCTGTGTGGAGCTCGTCATACCGGCCGGACACGGAACAGCCAGCGCTCTAAAGCGATGCCTGCGTATCGGTGCAGCCCATCGCATGCAGCGCGAGCCGCAACGCATGCATGGCGTAGTGCAGCCTGGAGCGCACTGTGCCTTCGGGGATGTGCAGATCGGCGGCGATCTGCGCAGTCGTCCAGCCCTCGTGATACGACCGCCGAATCACGGTGCGGTGATCCGCGGATAGCTGAGCGAGCGCACTGCTCAACAAGATTCGGTTCAAGGCGGAGTTCACCTCATCGGGGCCTGCGTGATCGTGGATCACGTCGGGGTCCGCGATCACCGCCTCGTTGCGAAATCTCGCGCTGCGCTGTTCGTCGATGATCATGTTGCGAGCAACGGTGAAGAGCCAGGCGCGGGGCGATCTGGCAGTGTCACCGGTCACCTCGGGATGCTGCCAGGCCTTGAGCAGTGTTTCCTGCACGATGTCGTCGGCGCGGGCTCGGTCACCTGTCAGTCGCACCGCATAGCGCCGCAGTTCTTCGGCGTGCTTGTCATAAAGATCCCGGATCGACGGGGCCGAATCTTCGGTTATCCGTGGGCGTCTCGCGGCGGTCGGCCTCGTCTGGGCTGAGCACTGACGGTGTGGCGGGGCGGGCGCCTGAGACGCGTCCAGCACGGCGGTCTGCTTCATGCCTTCGACGCTAGGTAGCCCGTCAGCGCGATTCCCGCGACAGGCGGTCGATCCGCGCTAACTGGCTAATGGTTCGCGTTGTGCGGAGTTCGCAGCGCGAAGTGCCTCGTGCGGCGTTTCGCCGTACATGCGTTTGTGGGCGGTGGCGAACCTGCCAAGGTGGGTGAACCCCCATCGGTGTGCGACGGCGGCGACGGTGGTGTGGCTGGGGTCTGCGGCCCGCAGGTCACTGTGGGCACGGCGGAGCCTGACCTCGCGCAGGTACGCCATCGGCGACATGCCCAGGTGCTTGCGGAACCCCTCCTGCAGGCTGCGCACGCTGACGTGACAGTGCATCGCGAGTTGCGATGTGGTCAGCGGCAGGTGCGGTTCGGCCTCGATGAGCCCCATCGCGTCCCCGACAGCCGCCGGTCGGCCGGGTTCGGCTGGGGTGGTCAGTGATTCGCGATACGGGTGGTTGGCGACAAGCAGGAAACCGTGAATCAGGCTCTCCACCAACGGGGCCAGCACCAGAGAATTCCCGAGCATGCTGTCCGGGTTCTCGAGCTGACGATGGACGAGTACCAGCAGGCGCACCCACTCTTGGGCGGCGCCCGCTGTGAGTGGCAGCGCCGGGTCGAACTCGATCGCAGAATCCAGCCGGCCCTGGACCAGTGCCTCGAGTGCTCTGTCGACGGCAACCTGGTCCAGCTTCACCGCGAGATGGCGGCTGCCGCCCGGCCACCACGTCGCTGCCATCTCGGCGTCGGGCCGGTAGATGGACGCCAGCGTCGGAGTCGACGTCAGCGGCTGCCCCCGATAGCGCGACTCCAGGCAGCCGTTGAGGGGAATGAGGACGTGGTAGTGAGCGCGATCGTCGTCGAATTCGACTGCGACATCCGTTTCATAGACGGTGTCGCCCACGGTGATAGGCCCGATATGGGATACCCGTTGCTTGAGTGCAAAGTTGTTCGACGATCCGAGAAGACGGAGTCGGTGCGGATAGAACGCCGCACCACGAACGTCCATCGCCTGCTCGGGCGATCGCGTGCGAAACCACGGATCGGACGGCCCTTCCGGTGCGTCCAGATGTGATGCGTTCATTGCGACTCCACCGGCCGAAGCTCGTGACGTCATTCGGCCATGTCAGCGACGGTAGCGCCACGGTCTGTGATTCCGCTTGTGGGTAGCTGTGAACGTGTCGCCAGCTGAGCAGCGACTGACGGACTCGTCACACTCGCGAGCACGGCCTGCCCGGTGATCGTGAATCACCTTGAGGTCAACGGGGATCTGGGGACATCACATCAAGCCCGAGGAGATCCACATGACGAACGCGAACCCGCAGACCACCGCCGACTTCTGGGATGCCTACATCACCGCGGCCGAGGCCGCCTCGTCAGTTCAGGCCGCTCTGTGCGCCCCGCGAACCGCGGCGCGATGCGCTTCGCTGCCAGAGGAAGATCGACGTGCCAAGGACACCGACTCCCAGACCGGCGACCGCGATGGGACGCCACTCGTGCAGACCGGCGACTGTGAATGCCAGGATCGCGGCTATCAACCAGCCCACGGCGATCACGATGATGACCGGCGACGGTTCGAGCAGGGCCGCGGGCAGGGCAGGCGGTTCCGGCTGACCGGGCTCGGGCGGATCGGCGCTCATTGACGACAAACCTAGCCCGCGACGTATCTAAAACGAAAGCCCGTCGTGTTTTGCTACGCACAGGTTCATCCACTGGCTATTCTTTGCTTCGTGAAGGATACCGAAGCCCGGTTGGCGAGCGACTTATCGCTGGCGGTCATGCGTCTGGCACGCCAATTGCGGTTTCGCCGTCCGGATTCCCCGGTTTCGCTGTCACAATTGTCGGCGCTATCGACCCTGGCTAAGGAGGGCGCGATGACGCCCGGAGCGTTAGCTACGCGGGAAAGGGTCCGGCCACCGTCGATGACCCGTGTCATTGCCTCCCTGGCCGAGCTCGGGTTCGTTGCGCGCACCGCGCATCCCGCTGACGGCCGCCAGGTGCTGGTGTCCGTTTCGCCGTCGGGCACCGAACTGATCGAAGCTGAACGCAAAGCCAGCCAGGAATGGCTCAAGTCGCGGCTTTCGCAGTTCGACGCGGAGCAACGGAGGACCCTGCTGGTCGCTGCCGACCTCATGTCGGCGCTCGTCGACGAAAGCGCGTGAGCGTCACGATCGACGTCGACGACCCCGCCGACCCGCGGCTGGACGACTTCCGCGATCTGAACAGCGTCGACCGCAGGCCCGATCTGCCGTCCGGCAAGGGATTGGTGATCGCCGAGGGCGTGCTCGTGGTGCAGCGGATGCTGGCGTCCCGGTTTCGGCCGCGCGCCATGCTGGGCACCGAGCGACGGCGCGGCGAACTGGCCGCCGACCTCGCGGCGACCGACGCGCCCTACTACCGCGCGACCGCCGAGGTGATGGCCGACGTGGTGGGGTTCCATCTCAACCGCGGTGTACTCGCCGCTGCACCCAGGCCCGGTGAGTTGACTGTCGAGCAGGTGTGCGAGGGCGCGCGCACCGTCGCGGTGCTCGAAGGGGTCAACGACCACGAGAACCTCGGCTCGATCTTCCGCAACGCGGCAGGTCTGGACGTCGACGCGGTGGTTTTCGGCACCGGTTGCGCCGATCCGCTGTACCGGCGGGCGGTGCGGGTGTCGATGGGCCACGCCCTTCTGGTGCCGTATGCCTGGGCGGAAGCCTGGCCCGGAGACCTGACTATCTTGCGGGACAACGGTTTTCGGTTGTTGGCGATGACGCCCGAGCCGAGCGCCGCCACGCTGTCCGAGGCGATGGCGACGGTCGGCGACGAGCGTGTCGCGATTCTCGTCGGCGCCGAGGGGCCGGGCCTGACGGAGACGGCGATGCGGGCAAGCGACATCCGGGTTCGCATCCCGATGTCACGCGGCACCGATTCGCTGAATGTGGCGACGGCAGCCGCGCTGGCATTCTACGAGCGGGTTAGATTGGCCCGGTGAATGACGACGCCGTTCCGTGGGGAACCGGACTGACGGTCGCGGGATTCGTCGCGATGGTCACGGCGGGCGCGGTGGTGGTACTGAGCATGGGGCTGATTCGCGTTCATCCTCTGCTGGCGGCCGGACTGAACCTGGTCGCGGTGGGCGGTCTCGCGCCGACGGTGTGGGGTTGGCGCGCAACGCCGGTCCTGAGGTGGTTCGTGCTGGGGCTGGGCGTCGGCGTGGCCGGGGCCTGGCTGGCCCTGCTCGCGTTGACGCTCGGCTAGCGTTGACCGCTGGATCGCACGCCTAGCAGTACGTCTTCCCAGGCCGGAACCGGCGGCTTACCCTTGCGGGTGCGTGGGGCGCGCGCAGGCTTCGGCGGCTCGGGTGCCTCTTCGACCTGCACCGGCGGTGCGGGTTCTTCCTTTGCCGGCGGGGCGAGTGCCGCGACCGGCCGCAGGGGCGTGGCGAAGTCGGGGTCGATCAGCGCACATGCGGCGTCGTCGAACGCGGTGACCGTGCCGCCGTGAGCGCCGGGGGTGAATCGGAAATGGGCGGCGTTGTCGGAATGTCCGGCCCGCCACGACAGCTGCACCGTCCAGCGGCCGTCCTCGTTGCGCCATGCGTCCCAGTTGACCGAGTCGGGGTCCAGGCCGCGCGCGATCAGCGCCGACGTGATGGTTTCCAGGAGCGTGAGTACGGCGGGACCGTCGGCAAGGACTGGGTGGGCCGCCGTAGCCAGTTCGGCGGCACGTGAGCGTTCGAGAAGTACCGGATGCGCGAATCGCTCCACCCGGGAGATGTCGACGCCTGCGGACTCCGCGACCTGCTCGACGGATGCGCCCGCGCGAATCCTGGCCTGAATCTCCTTGGGAGGCAGCACGTTTGGAACCTCAGCATCGGATCGGGTTTGGCTGGCACCGGATTTGTCGCCACGCACGGCGGCACGCAACCGGTCGTCTGCGCGCAGGATGAACTTCTCGTTCGGGTCGTCGCTTTCACAGATGATGCGTTTGCCATCAACGTCGAGTCCGACGACCGTGAGTTCCCGCATGCCGACCTCCTCCGGGCTCCTGTGGCGCCGGGACGCCGTGCCCGATTAGCAGGTCACCCTACTGCGTTATCGGCTCGTTACCTGGCCGACACGCCCGAGCTACCCAGGTCAGAGCCGTTCCACCACCCAGTCGACGCATTCCGTCAGCGCCGTCACATCGGCGGGTTCGACGGCGGTGAACATGGCGATCCGCAGTTGGTTGCGGCCGAGCTTGCGGTACGGCTCGGTGTCGACGATGCCGTTAGCCCGCAGCGTCTTCGCCACCGCCGCGGCGTCGACGTCATCGGAGAAGTCGATGGTGCCGACCACCTGCGAGCGATGTTCGGGGGCGGCAACGAACGGAGTCGCGAACTGCGAGGCCTCGGCCCACGAATAGAGCCGCTGCGACGAGTCGGCGGTGCGCTTGACAGCCCAGTCCAGCCCGCCGTTGGTCAGCATCCAGTCCAGCTGCTCGGCGAGCATGATCAGCGTGCCGATCGCCGGGGTGTTGTAGGTCTGGTTCTTCAGGCTGTTCTCGACGGCGATGGGCAACGAGAGGAAATCGGGCACCCAACGCCCCGACGCGGCGATCGACTCGATGCGCGACAGCGCGGCGGGGGAGACGACCGCGATCCACAATCCGCCGTCGCTCGCGAAGTTCTTCTGCGGGGCAAAGTAATACGCGTCGGAATCGGTGATGTCCACCGGCAGTCCACCCGCGGCCGATGTGGCGTCGATGACGACGAGCGCGTCGCCAGAACCTTCAGGGCGCTGCACGGGCACCGCCACCCCGGTCGACGTCTCGTTGTGCGCCCACGCGATCACGTCGACCGACGGATCGGATTGCGGCTCGGGGGCGCTTCCCGCGTCGGCCTTGACGACCACCGGGTCGCCGACGAACGGATTCTTGGCGACCGCGGACGCGAACTTCGAGCTGAACTCGCCATAGGTCAGGTGCAGCGAGCGCTTGTCGATGAGCCCGAACGCCGCCGCATCCCAGAACGCCGTCGAGCCGCCATTGCCGAGGATGACCTCGTAGCCGTCGGGAGCCGAGAACAGCTCGCGTACCCCGTCCCGGACGCGCCCGACCAGGTTCTTCACCGGCGCCTGCCGGTGCGACGTGCCGAACAGTTCGCCTGCGGCGGCGAGCGCGGCCAACTGCTCGGGCCGTACCTTCGACGGTCCGCAGCCGAACCGTCCGTCGCTGGGTTTCAGGTCGTTCGGGATCGTCAGATCGGCCATGCGGTCAAGAGTAGTGACCGGCCTTGCGGACTTCCTGCGGGGAGGGTGGGCAGAAAAGCCAACAGATTGGGTGAAGACCCGACGCGTCGACGCCCGAAGTGCTAGTACTGAGTTTGGTCGGGACTGTAGCTCGAGCCCAGGGGGGCACGTGATCAGTCACGGAAAAACGTCGATGTCGATACCGGTCTGTGCGGCGGTCGTGTTGTCCATCGCATCGATGACCGCCGCGGCACCTGCCCAGGCAGACGGTGACCAGGGCGGCCAAGTGCTGAGTGAAATCAACGACATGCGGGCGGCGAACGGCTGTGGTCCCGTTGTGGCCAACCCACAGTTGACTGCTGCCGCGGAGCGACATGCATACGATGTGCTCGACAATGGAGCGATGAGCCACACCGGCTCCGACGGCTCCTCCCCTGTCCAGCGCGTCACGGACGCCGGCTACGCGCCGTACGCCGCGCTCGGCGAGGTCGTCTTTTGGGGCACCGGGTCGAGCGGGAGCCCGGAGGCTGCAGTCTCGTGGTGGATGAACAGCCCGGGTCACCGCGCGGTCATCACTGACTGCGGGTACACCGATGCCGGGTTCTCGGCAGTGAGCAGCGGCGACATGATGACCGCGACAGGAGACTTCGGGAGGGCGTAACCCAGCCGCGCGATCGCGCCGCCGCTAATCGGTCAAGACGCGGACACCGTCGCGGGTGACCGCGACGGTGTGCTCGCTGTGCGCGGCACGGGCTCCGGTTGCCGTGCGCAGCGTCCACCCGTCGGAGTCGTGGACGTAGTCGTTTGTGCCGTCGGCGATCAACATCGGTTCGATGGCGATCACCAGCCCCGGCCGCAGCCGCATGCCCTTGCCGGCGCGACCTTCGTTCGGCACGTGCGGATCCTCGTGCATCACGCGGCCGATGCCGTGTCCGCCATGGTCGGCCAGCAGGCCGTAGCCCGCGCCGCGGGCCGCCGAAGCGATCGCTGATCCGATGTCGCCGAGCGTGTTGCCGGGCCGTACCGCGGCGATGCCGGCCGCCAGGGCGTTGTCGGTCGCCTCGATCAGCGACGCATCTTCGGGCCGTGGAGTTCCGACGACGAAGCTGCGCGCGCTGTCGCCGCACCAGCCGCGCAGGATCGCGCCGAAGTCGATCGAGACCAGGTCGCCGTCGGCGAGCACCTGACCGTTCGGGATGCCGTGCACGACGGCGTCGTTGACGCTGACACACAGCACCGCGGGGAAGGGCCGCGGCGCCCACGCCGGGTGATAGTCGAGGAACGGCGACAGCGCGCCGTGGCGGGCGAGGATGTCGGCGGCGACCCTGTCCAGTTCGGCCGTGGACTGCCCTGGCCGGGCGTGCGCGGCGACCGCCTGTAGCGCCTCGGCGACAACAGCACCCGCCGCGGCCATCGCGTCGACCTCGGCTTCTGTCTTCAGCTCCACCATCGGCTGTGACCTCCGTCACACACGACGGCGGGCCCCCCAGTCGGCCACACCGCAACACCGGCCCTGTTCAATATGCGATACCTGCGGTACCGTCGGTGGACATTAAGCCAGTGCATGTAAACCACAGGGGAGGCTTCTGATGGCTAGGACCCGCATGGTCAGGCGGTGGCGTCGCAACATGGATGTCGTCGACGACACCGCGTACGTTGACATGCTCACCACACTGTCCGAGGGGTCGGTGCGGCGCAACTTCAATCCGTACACCGACATCGACTGGGACTCTCCGGAGTTCGCGGTTGTCGACAACGACGAGCGATGGATACTGCCTGCGACGGATCCCGTCGGCCAGCACGCCTGGTACAAAGCGCAGACAACCGAGCGGCAGATCGAGATCGGCATGTGGCGACAGGCCAACGTCGCGAAGGTCGGCCTGCATTTCGAGTCGATTCTGATCCGCGGCTTGATGGAGTACGCCTTCTGGACGCCGAACGGTTCCCCGGAATACCGGTACTGCCTGCACGAGGCGGTCGAAGAGTGCAACCACACGATGATGTTCCAGGAGATGGTGAACCGCATCGGCGCCGACGTGCCGGGGATGCCGCGGCTGCTGAAGTGGGTTCAGCCCCTCATTCCGCTGGTCGCCGGGCCGCTGCCGATCCCGTTCTGGTTCGGCATCCTGGCCGGCGAGGAACCCATCGACCACACCCAGAAGAACGTCCTGCGCGAAGGCAAGACGCTGCATCCGATCATGGAGCGGGTGATGGCCATCCACGTCGCGGAGGAAGCGCGGCACATTTCGTTCGCGCACGAATATCTGCGCAAGCGGGTCCCGCACCTGCCGCGGCGCAAGCGCTTCTGGTTGTCGCTGTACGTCCCGCTTACCATGCGGATCCTGTGTTCGGCCATCATCGTTCCGCCCAGGTCGTTCTGGAAGGAATTCGGCATTCCGCGCTCGGTCCGCAAGGAGATCTTCTTCCGGTCGCCCGAATCACGGCAAATGCTGCGCGACATGTTCGGCGACGTCCGGATGCTCTGTAACGACACCGGGCTGATCAATCCGCTCGCCAAGCTGATGTGGCGGCTCTGCAGGATCGACGGCACGCCGAGCCGCTATCGCAGCGAACCCGCCCGTCAACACCTGGTGTCGGTAGCCTAGGCACCCATGCCTCACGTCGTCACCCAGTCGTGTTGCAGCGACGGGTCCTGTGTCTACGCCTGCCCGGTGAACTGCATCCATCCCTCACCGGACGAGCCCGGCTTCGCGACGGCGGAGATGCTCTACATCGATCCGGTTGCCTGCGTTGACTGTGGCGCGTGTGTGAGCGCGTGCCCGGTCGGCGCGATCGCGCCCGACACCCGGCTCGAGCCTGCGCAGCTGCCCTTCGTCGCCCTCAACGCCGCGTACTACCCCGACCGGCCCGCAGGGGAGAAGCTGCCGCCGACATCCAAGCTGGCACCGGTGATCGAGGCGCCGAAAGTGCTTCCGCAGGGCGCGAACCCGTTGACAGTGGCGATCGTCGGCTCGGGGCCGGCCGCGATGTATGCGGCCGACGAGCTGCTGACCCAGCGGGGCGTCCGGGTGAACGTCTTCGAACGGCTGCCGACGCCCTACGGGCTGGTGCGGGCCGGCGTGGCGCCCGACCACCAGAGCACCAAACGGGTCACCCGACTGTTCGACAAGATCGCCAAGCGGCGCAGCTTCCGGTTCTTCCTCAACGTCGAGGTCGGATCGGACCTGTCCCACACCGAACTGCTGGACCACCATCATGCCGTGCTCTACGCGGTCGGCGCACCAGACGATCGCAGGCTGGACATCGACGGCATGGGCATGCCCGGCACCGGCACCGCCACCGAAGTCGTGGCGTGGATCAACGGCCACCCCGAATACACCGGCCTTCCCGTCGATTTGACGCACGAGCGGGTGGTGATCATCGGCAACGGCAATGTCGCGCTGGATGTCGCAAGGATCCTGACAACCGATCCAGATGCGTTGGCGCGCACGGACATCTCGGACCACGCGCTGGCTGCGCTGCGGGCTTCGAAGGTCACCGAAGTCGTGATCGCAGCGCGTCGCGGGCCCGCTCAGTCGGCCTTCACGTTGCCCGAACTGATCGGGCTGACGTCCACGTGCGAGGTCGTGATGGACGCCGGTGACCACGACCTGGTGCAGGCCGACCTGGCCGCCTGCGAAGAGCGGCTGACGCGCAACAAGCTGGAGATCCTGAGCAAGCTCGGCAACGCGTCGAAGCCCGCGACGCGGCCCAGGATCCGGCTCGCCTACCGCCTCACGCCGCAGCGCGTTCTCGGCGCCGACCGCGCGGGCGGTGTCGAGTTCACGGTTACCGGCAGCGAAGAGACCCGCCGGCTCGACGCCGGTCTCGTGCTGACCTCAATCGGCTACCGCGGCAAGCCGATTCGCGATCTGCCGTTCGACGACACCGCAGCGGTGGTGCCCAACGACGGCGGCAGGGTGGTGGACCCGCAGAGCGGGAAACCAGTGCGCGGCAGCTACGTCGCAGGCTGGATCAAGCGCGGACCGACCGGTTTTATCGGCACGAACAAGTCATGCGCACTGCAGACTGTGCAGCACCTGGTCGACGACTACAACGAAGGTCACCTGGCCGAGCCGTCGGGCACCCTCGCCGCACTGGACAAGCTGGTGCGCAGCCGCCGCACCGATGTGGTCGACGCAACGGGCTGGCAGGCGATCGACAAGGCCGAAATCGCACGAGGTGGGTCGGAACGGCCGCGCGACAAGTTCACCTCCGTCGCCGACATGCTGGCCGCCGTTGCGGCCGCACCGCCGCCCTCGCTCCGGCAGCGGGTGCTTGCCGGCCTTCGGCGCTGATTTTCGCAGCGGCTAGTGCTGTTTGACCGCCTCATGGATCTCGTCGATGCTGACCTCGCGCACCGGCTGACCCATCGACCACTGATGGCCGAAGGGATCCTCCAGGACGCCGTACCGGTCGCCCCAGAACTGGTCCTCGACGGGCATGACGACGGTGCCGCCCGCGTCGATGGCCTGCTGGAACTGCTTGTCGACGTCGGTGACGACGAGATGGATGGTGACCGGAGAACCGCCGAGCGCCTTCGGCGTCATCGACTTGCCGCCGCTCATCTCGGGAAAGTCGTCGTTGAGCATCACCGATGAGCCGTTGATCGCCAGCGACGCGTGGATCAGCTTGCCGTCCGGCCCGGGCACCCGGCCCTGCTCGACCGCACCGAACGCCTTCACATAGAAATCGATCGCGGCGGCGGCGTCGTCGACGACGAGGTGTGGCAGTACTGCGGGCTGAACTTCGATTGCCATGGTGATCTCCTATCGAGGGTGGTCATCGATACCGACTGAGCACACGACGAAAACTCATCGCGCCGTCATACAACAGCGGGGGTCAGACAACGGAGAACGACGGCGGCAGTGGAGTTCGCCCCGTCAAGGCCATCAGCAGGTCGTCTCCACGACCCGTCAGCACCGCGATCCGCGCTGCCAGCACCGTGGCCTCCTCGAGCACCTCGGCGGGCAGGTGGAACGAAAGCCCGCTCGCCCGTGCGATATCCAGCCCGTGCACCGCGAGCTCAAAGGTACGGGTCGGCAGGTACGTGTGCAGTCTGAGGCCCAACCCGCCGATGACCGCGATGAGCGGGTCGCCCGCAGTCTGGAGCTCGGTCATCACCTGCTTGACGAGAGCGTCGACCCTCGCGGTCGGGTCCTGACCCAGATCGCGCCCGGCCTGCCTGCCGCGCTCGATGATCGCCTCTGCGCCGGCTTCTGTCATGTAGTCGGCGATCTGTGCGTAGTAGTCCTGAGGGGTCGCGACGTCCTCGTGTTCGGCCGCGGTCTGCAAGTAGGTGCTCACGGTGACGAGCGAGCGCGACGCGTGCCCGACGAGCGACCGAAGGTCCCAGTCGCCAAGCCCGGGGCCCGTCCAACGGTCGTCCGGTATTCGGTGCACCAGGTCGGCGAAGCTTCTTGCCGCCGACTCGAAGGTGGTGACCACCGTCGTCACCGACGTCAGCCCTTTGCTATCTCGCTCCAACCCTCGACGGACTCGGGGCTGCGCGGACCGGGGCCGACATAGAGCGCCGCCGGGCGGACGAGCTTGCCGAGCTTTTTCTGTTCGAGGATGTGGGCACTCCAACCGGCGGTGCGTCCGCAGGTGAACATCGCGGGCATCATCTTGACGGGCACCTCGGCGAAGTCGAGGATCACCGCCGCCCAGAACTCAACGTTGGTTTCGATGGCGCGGTCGGGCCGTCGTTCGCGCAGTTCGGTCAGCGCGGCCTGCTCGAGTGCGGCGGCGACTTCGTAGCGAGGCGCCTCCAACTTCTTGGCGGTAGCCCGCAGCACCCGGGCCCGCGGATCCTCCGCCCGGTACACCCGGTGGCCGAAGCCCATCAGCTTCTCCTTGCGGTCCAGCACGCCGCGTACCACCGCCCGCGCGTCGCCGGTGCGCTCGGCCTCCTCGATCATCGGGATCACCCGGGCGGGCGCACCGCCGTGCAGCGGGCCGCTCATCGCCCCGATGGCGCCGGACAGCGCCGCCGCGACGTCGGCGCCTGTCGACGCGATCACCCTGGCGGTGAACGTGGAGGCGTTCATGCCGTGCTCGGCGGCAGAAACCCAGTAGGCGTCGATCGCCTCGATGTGCCTTGGATCCGGTTCACCCTGCCATCGGGTCATGAAACGCGCTGTCACAGTGGCGCATTCGTCGATCTTGCGCTGAGGGACGGCGGCCTGGTGGATCCCGCGGGCGGACTGCGCGACGTACGACAGCGCCATGACCGATGCACGGGCGAGCTGGGCACGGGCGGTGGCGTCGTCGATGTCCAGGAGCGGCGCGTAGCCCCAAATAGGCGCAAGCATCGGCAGGCCGGCCTGGACGTCGACGCGGACATCGCCGCTGTGAATCGGCAACGGGAACGGCTCGGCGGGCGGCAATCCCTCGCCGAACCTGCCGTCCACCAGCAGCCCCCAGACGTCACCGAATGTGACCTGGCGGTTGACCAGATCCTCGATGTCGACGCCGCGATAGCGCAGCGCGCCGCCGTCTTTGTCCGGCTCGGCGATCTCGGTGGTGAAGGCAACGACGCCTTCCAGGCCTTCGACGAAGTCCTCGGGTACCACAGTCATGAGCTGATTCTCCCAAACGCCGCACGCCCGTCTGCTACCGGTCGGTAACAAGCCGCCCAACTTCTGGGGCGTAGCGTTATCGCGGTGGCGATCCCGGAGAATGAGCGACTGGCCGCGATGCGTGTGGAGTACGGATCGGTGGAGAAGGACGGCAGCCCCGACCTCGATGCCGACTGGCTTGCCGAGGGCTGGGTTGCCCTGCTGCGCAAGTGGTTAGCCGACGCCGAGAGCGCAGGCGTCGCCGAGCCCAACGCGATGGTGATCGGCACCGTCGACGCCCAAGGAAGGCCCGCGACGCGCTCGGTGTTGTGCAAGAGCGTGGACGAGACCGGCATCACCTTCTTCACCAACTACGACTCTGCCAAGGGCGAGGAGCTCGCGTCGACGCCGTATGCGTCGGCGACATTCCCGTGGTATCTGCTCGGTCGGCAGGTGCACCTCCGCGGTCCGGTGACGAAGGTGGCTGCCGAGGTGACCGCCGACTACTGGCGGCACCGGCCCCGGGGGTCTCAGCTGGGTGCATGGGCGTCACACCAATCCCGCCCGATCGCTTCTCGCAAGGCGCTGCTGGACCAATTGGCAGACGTCACGCAGCGTTTCGCCGACCTCGACGAGGTCCCGGTGCCGCCGAACTGGGGCGGTTACCTCATCGCGCCCGATGTCGTCGAGTTCTGGCAGGGCCGGGAGAACCGCGTACACAACCGGATTCGGATCACGCAAGGCGGCCAGCAGCGGCTGCAACCGTAGTGCGGCGGCTCTTCGCCGACCTCACCCCGCTGCGGACACGCGACTTCCGCCGGCTGTGGGTGGCGGGCATCCCGACGGTCATCGGCGGCAACCTCACGATCTTCGCGGTGCCCGTGCAGCTCTACGCACTCACGCAGAGCTCCGCCTACGTCGGCCTCTCCGGAATCTTCGCGCTCGTTCCGCTGGTGGTGTTCGGATTGTGGGGCGGTGCGCTGGCCGACCACATGGACCGGCGCGTGCTGCTGATCATCACGTCGTGCGGGTTGGCGGTGGCGTCGGTGTTTCTCTGGTTGCAGGCCGCACTGGCGCTCAACAACGTTTGGGTGGTGCTGTGCCTGTTGTCGGTGCAGCAGGCGTTCTACGCCATCAATCAGCCCACCAGGTCAGCGGCGATCCCTCGAATCCTGTCGAGCGACCAACTGCCCGCGGCCAACTCGCTGAACATGACGGTCATGCAATTCGGCGCGATCGTCGGGCCGCTGCTCGCCGGGATCATGTTGCGCTGGGTCGATCTGTCGACCCTGTATCTGATCGATGCGATCACGTGCCTGCTGCCGATCTGGGCGACCCTCCGACTTGCGGCGATCCCGCCGACCAACGGCGAGGGTTCTTCCGGCGCGGGCTTCCGCGCCGTGCTGGACGGCTTTCGCTATCTCGCAGGCAACACCGTCGTGTTGATGTCGTTCGTCGTCGACCTGATCGCGATGATCCTCGGGATGCCCCGCGCACTGTTTCCGCAAATGGCACACGAGAGCTTCGGCGGACCGGTCGAGGGCGGCACCACGATGGCGCTACTCGCTGCGGCCATAGCGATGGGCGCCGTCGCGGGCGGGGTGTTCTCCGGCTGGCTACCGCGGATCCAGCGGCAAGGCCTTGCCGTCGTCGCCGCGATCCTGGTGTGGGGCGCAGCGATGATCGGCTTCGGCGTCGCCAGCGGTCTGGCCCACGGAACAGCTGGCCTGATGTTGTGGATTGCGTTGGCGTTCCTGGCTATTGGCGGGGCGGCTGACATGGTGTCTTCGGCGTTCCGCAACACGATCCTTCAGCAGGCGGCGTCCGACGACGTCCGCGGGCGGTTGCAGGGCGTGTTCACCGTCGTCGTCGCGGGTGGTGCACGACTCGCCGACGCGGTGCACGGCGCTGCCGCAGCCACCGTCGGCACCACGATCGCCGCAGCAGGCGGCGGCGGACTCGTCGTGGTGGGCGTGTTGATTGCGGCGGTCCTCGCGCCTGCATTCGTGCGCTACCGGGTGAACCGACCAGGGCCGGCCACATGGCAGCGGTCCAGCGAACACATGCCGGACGACGACAAAGTGTGATCCCGGGCAGATTGCGACCGGTGACACTTTCCTTGGCAAGCATCCGTGCCCGAAGTAGCATCCTGTCGTGCCTGGTGATGTCGGGGATTCGTTGCCAATTGGCTTGCGCGAGCGTAAAAAACAGCGAACGCGCACCACCCTGATCGATGCCGCCATCGAGTTGTGCGAGCGACAAGGGTTCGAGCAGACGACGGTCGAGCAGATCGCCGCGATCGCCGATGTCTCACCCCGGACGTTCAGCCGCTACTTCGCCACCAAGGAAGCGGTGTGCCTGGCGCTGGTCGATGACGCCGTCGACGTCGCGGCGCTCGAGCTGGCCCGGCTCCCCACCGACATGAACCATCTGGAGGCGTTGTGCTGCGCCTCGGTGACGATGTACCGCAACACCAAGCACGCAGGGGCAGGGGAATTGACCGCGCCGCGGCTCATGAGCACTTTGCGGATCATCATGTCGTCGTCGACGCTGCGACAGGCCACCGTGGAGTTCCGGCCGCATGCGGTCAACATCGAACTGGCCAGCCGGATGGGTGTCGATCTCGACGATCGAGGGCTGAGGATGGTCGCCGCGGTATGGGGGTCGATCATCATGGCCGCGCTCGCCGACCTCGGCATGGACACCGAGTGGCGAGGCGTCGACATCGATGACGCCGCCGACCGGATCGAGGAGACGTTCGTCCAGTTCGCAGGCCTGATTGACGGCGTCGCGCAGCCGGTCTGAACCCCCCCGCACCCCGCGCGGGCGCGATTGCCACAATGGGACTACCGTTTTACGGCAGAGGTCGGATCACTGGCGCGACGAAGGGATTCCCGTGGCAGAAAAAGACGAGCACGCCACCCTCCACTACCCCGGTGGCGAGCTTGAGCTGGACGTCGTCAACGCCACGGAAGGGTCCGACGGGATCGCTTTGGGGTCGCTGCTGGCGAAGACCGGCTACACCACCTTCGATGAAGGGTTCGTCAACACCGCCTCCACCAAAAGCGCCATCACCTACATCGACGGTGACGCGGGCATCCTGCGCTACCGCGGCTACCCGATCGAGCAACTCGCCGAGAAGTCGAGCTTCATCGAGGTCTGCTATCTGCTGATCTACGGCGAACTGCCGACCAAGGACGAACTGGACAAGTTCACCGATCAGATCCAACGGCACACGCTGCTGCACGAAGACCTGAAGCGGTTCTTCGACGGTTTCCCGCGCAACGCGCACCCGATGCCGGTGGTGTCCAGCGCGGTGAATGCACTGTCGGCGTACTACCAGGATTCGCTGGACCCGTTCGATGACGAGCAGGTCGAGCTGTCCACCATCCGGCTGCTGGCCAAGCTGCCGACGATCGCGGCCTACGCGTACAAGAAGTCGGTTGGCCAGCCGTTCCTGTATCCGGACAACTCGCTGACCCTGGTCGAGAACTTTCTGCGGATGACGTTCGGGTTCCCCGCCGAGCCCTACGAGGTGGACCCGGAGGTTGTGCGGGCGTTGGATCTTTTGCTCATCCTGCACGCCGACCACGAGCAGAACTGTTCGACGTCGACGGTGCGCCTGGTCGGCTCGTCGCAGGCCAACCTCTTCACCTCCATTTCGGGCGGCATCAACGCGCTGTGGGGTCCGCTGCACGGCGGTGCCAACCAGGCGGTGCTGGAGATGCTGGAGAAGATCCGCCAGTCCGACGGCGACGTGCACGACTTCGTCAAGAGGGTCAAGAACAAAGAAGACAAGGTCAAGCTGATGGGCTTCGGCCATCGGGTCTACAAGAACTACGACCCGCGGGCCCGCATCGTCAAGGAGCAGGCCGACAAGATCCTCGGCAAGCTCGGCGGCGACGACGAACTGCTGGACATCGCCAAGGCGTTGGAAGAGGTAGCGCTGACCGATGACTTCTTCGTCGAGCGCAAGCTGTACCCGAACGTGGACTTCTACACCGGCGTGATCTACCGCGCGATGGGGTTCCCCACCAGGATGTTCACCGTACTTTTCTCGGTAGGCAGGCTGCCGGGCTGGATCGCCCACTGGCGGGAGATGCACGAGGATGGCAGCGGCAAGATCGGCCGTCCGCGCCAGATCTACACCGGTTACACCGAGCGCGATTACTCCGACATGGAAAAACGCTAGTCGCGTCTCTGCGACATATTTCACTGTCAATCTGCCTTGCGCCAACGACAGTTGTAGTTTCACAATAGTTGTGTGAATGAAGCTGTCGTCCGCTCGTTGAGCCCGCGGCGCAAGGCCATCATCCTGATGTCCTGCTGCCTGAGCCTGCTGATCGTGTCGATGGACTCTACGATCGTCAACGTCGCCATTCCGTCCATCCGCAACGACCTTGGCGCTTCGCCATCCCAGCTGCAATGGGTCGTCGACATCTACACGTTGGTCCTGGCGTCGCTTCTGATGCTGTCCGGCGCGACCGGTGATCGTTTCGGTCGCAGGCGGATCTTCCAGATCGGCCTGACGGTCTTCGCATTGGGATCGTTGATGTGCAGCCTGGCGCCAAGCATCGAAATGCTCATCGTCGCGCGACTCATGCAGGCGGTCGGCGGCTCGATGCTGAACCCCGTTGCGCTGTCGATCATTTCGCAGATCTTCGTCGGCCGTGTCGAGCGGGCACGTGCGCTCGGCATCTGGGGCGGCGTTGTCGGCATCTCGATGGCGCTCGGGCCGATCGTCGGCGGTCTGCTCATCGAGATGGTTGGTTGGCGGTCCGTGTTCTGGATCAACCTGCCGATCTGTGCCGCCGCGATCATCCTGACCGCGATCTTTGTGCCCGAGTCCAAGTCGGCAACCATGCGAAACATTGATCCGATTGGCCAGGGCCTCGCGGTGACGTTCCTCTTCGGGCTGGTGTTCACCCTGATCGAGGGTCCCGGTATGGGTTGGTCGAACCTCCGCACGGTCGTGGTCGCGGTCATCGCGATGGTCGCGTTCGTCGCGTTCCTGCGCTACGAGGCCAGGCGCCGCGACCCGTTCATCGACCTGCGCTTCTTCCGCAGTGTCCCGTTCGCCTCGGCGACGGTGCTGGCCATCAGCGCGTTCGCGGCCTGGGGCGCCTTCCTGTTCATGATGTCTCTGTACCTGCAGGGTGAGCGTCACTTCTCGGCGATGCACACGGGCCTGATCTACCTCCCCATCGCGATCGGCGCGTTGATCTTTTCGCCGCTCTCCGGCCGCATGGTCGGCCGGTTCGGCGCGCGGCCTTCGCTGATGATCGCAGGCGTGCTGATCATCGCCGCATCGGTGATGCTGACGTTCTTGTCGGCGACGACTCCGGTGTGGCAGATGCTGATCGTCTTCGCCGTGTTCGGCATCGGCTTCGCGATGGTGAACGCGCCCATCACCAACTCGGCCGTCAGCGGCATGCCGACAGACCGGGCAGGCGCGGCGTCTGCCGTGACCTCCACCAGCAGGCAGATCGGCGTGAGTATCGGTGTTGCGCTGTGTGGTTCGTTGGCCGGAGCGGCGCTCGCGCACACCGCCGACTTCGCGACCGCGGCCAGGCCGCTGTGGTTGGTGAGCATCGGACTTGGCCTCGTGGTCTTCACACTCGGCATCGTGTCGACATCCCCCAGGTCGATTGCATCCGCCGATCGTCTCGCACCGCTCATCGCCGGCACCTCGGCCAGCAGAGAAGGCGCTCATGTCGGATAACCCGATGGCCGACCAGGTTTGGCGGGCGATGAGCTCGCTGGTGATCGACAACCGCGACAGCTGGAAGCGTGCGGTCGTGGAGCGAAGCGGTTTGCCGTTCAGCCGGATCCGGGTGCTGCGCAGGCTGGCCAGAGGACCGATGACCGTGAAGCAGGTGGCGGCGGCGGCGACCATGGACGCGCCCGCAGCCACTGTCGCGGTCAACGACCTCGAGGAACGGGGACTGGTGGTGCGGACACCTCAGCCCACCAATCGGCGCTGCAAGATGGTTTCGCTGACCGATGCCGGCCGCGACATGGTGGCGACCATCGACGCGACGGACGATCCGGCACCCGAGGTCCTCTCGGGGCTCGACGGCGTCGAATTGAGGAAGCTGCAGGCCATCCTGGCCAAGTTGTCCGGCGTTTAACGGCTCGCACTCGCCGCGAAATAGCATTCCTGGCTGTTAAGTCCGCGATTCGGCAGCCCTGACTTCTCTTTCGACGGCACGATTGAGCGGTGGCCATATCGTGCGGTGCGTGCGGCGCAGGCCTGCGGGACGGCGCCCGCTTCTGTGACGTGTGCGGATCGCCCGTCGCGAGCGTCGACATTCATGCCGAGTACAAGCAGGTGACCGTGTTGTTCGCCGACGTGGTGCACTCGATGGACATCGCGGCGGCCGTCGGGCCGGAACGGCTACGCGAGATCATGGGCGAGGTGTTCCGCCGCTCGTCGGTGATCGTCCAGCGCTACGGCGGCACGGTGGACAAGTTCACCGGCGACGGGATCATGGCGGTGTTCGGCGCGCCGATAGCCCTCGAGGACCACGCCGTACGCGCCTGCCGCGCCGCGCTGGACATCCAGACCGACGCGCAGCACTTGGCGGCGGAGGTCGAGGCCTGTGACCATATCGGCCTGCAGCTTCGCATCGGATTGAACTCCGGTGAGGTCATCACCGGCGAAATAGGTTCCAGCCCAATGTCATACACCGCCGTCGGCGAACAGGTGGGGATGGCGCAGCGGATGGAGTCGGTGGCGCCGCCGGACGGCGTCATGGTGAGCGACTCGACTGCTCGCCTTGTTGACACCAGTGCACTGCTCGGCGAAACCGAGCAGGTCCACATCAAAGGCGCCGCAGATCCGGTTCCCGCACACCGGCTACTCGGGATGGCGACCGGTCGGCGGTTGGTCAGAGCGGAACCGAGTTTCGTCGGCCGACAGTGGGAGATGGGCGCGCTCGCCGGTGTCCTTGCGCGGTCGGTCAACGGCAACGGCAGCATCGTGGGACTCGTCGGGCCGCCGGGTATCGGCAAGAGTCGTGTCGTTCGGGAACTGACATCGCAGGCCAAGGATGCCGGCGCCGAGGTGTTTGCGACGTTCTGCGAATCGCACACCACGGACCTGCCCCTGCACACCGTCGCCGAACTGCTGCTCGACGTCGCCGGTGCAGCCGGCTTGGATGCTTCGGCCGCTCGCATGCAAGTGCGGGAACGGTTTTCGGAGGCCGATGACGAGGACATCGTTCTCCTCAACGACGTGTTGGGAATCGGTGACCCGGACGTCGCCGTCCCGCAGATCGACCCCGACGCCCGACGCAGGCGGCTGGCCGCGATGGTGAACGCGACCGCCCTGAACAGGCCGTCGCCCGCCATCTACGTGATCGAAGACGCGCACTGGATCGACAGCGTGAGCGAGGCCCTGCTTGCCGACTTCCTCGCCGTCGTGCCGCAGACAAGCACTCTTGTCGTGGTGACCTACCGACCGGAATACACCGGTGCCCTTGCGCACGGGCCGCGGTCACAGACCTTGGCGCTGGAGCCGCTGGACGACTCTCAGATGTCGGAGCTCAGTGCCGACCTCCTCGGCCGAGACTCGTCAGTGGCCGAGCTCGCCGAACTCGTCGCAGAACGGGCGGCGGGCAATCCCTTCTTCGCCGAAGAGATCGTCCGGGATCTGAACGAGCGCGACGTGCTGGTGGGCGGTCGCGGTTGCTACCTGTGCGTCGGTGTACCCGCCGACGTCCATGTGCCTCGCACGCTGCAGGCGGTGATCGCCGCACGCATCGACCGGTTGGACCCGGCCGCCAAGCGCACACTGAACGCCGCCGCGGTCGTCGGGTCACGCTTCACAGCGGAAATGCTTGACAAGCTGGGCATTACGCCCGCTCTGAGCGATCTGGTAGCCGCGGAGCTCATCGACCAGACGGCATTCAGCCCGCATCCCGAGTATGCGTTCAGGCACCCGCTGGTTCGCGCCGTCGCCTACGAGTCGCAGCTGGTGTCCGATCGCGCTCAACTGCACCGACGACTGGCTGGGGCGCTCGACCAGGACGACCAGAACGCCGCATTGATCGCCGAGCACTATGAGGCGGCAGGCGAGCTGAGAACCGCCTACGACTGGCACATGCGCGCCGGCGCGTGGTCGATCAACCGCGATCACGCCGCGGCGCGACTCAGTTGGGAGCGTGCGCTGCAGGCGGCCGACGCGCTGTCCGACGACGAGCCCGGCGTACTGGCTTTACGGATATCGCCGCGGTCATCTCTGTGTAGCAACGTGTTTCGGAGCTTCCATCCGGACATGTCCGCTCGATTCGAGGAACTGCGGGATCTGTGCACGACGGCGGGTGACAAGGCTTCGCTGGCCATCGGAATGGCGGGCCTGGTGATGGAACACGTCATCCGCGGACGTCAAACCGAGGCGTCGCGGTTGGCTGCGGAGAACATGGCGTTGATCGAGTCGATCGGCGACCCGGTGCTGACGGTAGCCCTGTCCTTCACGTCGTGCGTCGCCAAGATCCAGGTCGGCGAACTGAACGACGTGCTGCGCTGGTCGCAGGCCGTCATCGACCTCGCAGACGACCAGCCGGCCGGCCAGAGCATTATTCTGGGAAACCCGGTCGCCCTGGCCCTGGCGTTCCGCGGGGTAGCCGAGTGGACGATGGGACTCCCCGGCTGGCGGAAAGACATGCGACAAGCGCTGGAACTGGGTCGAAGCAGCGACCAGATTTCGTATGGCGCCGCCGTCACCTACTCGTACAACGCAATATTCCACCGGGTACTGCTTGCCGATGACGCGGCACTCGCCGAGATCGGCGAGGCGTTGCAGATGGCGGAACGATCGGCGGAGGACATCACTCTGGTGTTGATCCGCATGACGATGGGATACGCGCTCGCCGAATCCGAATCTGCAGACGCCGACCGCGGATACGACATGCTTGCAGAGCTCTGCGAAACGTGCATCGAGGAAAAGTACGCGTTGAACGCCGTCGGCCCGCTGCAGATGTACGCGGTGCGGCGAATGACCGCTCGGGGGGATTTCGACGGTGCAATCGCGCACGGACGCCGTGCCCTCGACGAGTTGTACCGCTCGGAGAACACGTTCAACCTCGACGTGGGTACCAGTGCCGTCGCGGAGGCACTCATCGCTCGCGGCACCGACAGCGACCTGAGCGAGGCCGAAGCCATCATCGATCGGCTGGCCGCCTCGCTGCCCGGTACGCCATGGGTCACGCGTGACGTCTACGTGCTTCGGCTTCGCGCCCTGTTGGCTGCCGCACGAAGCAACGTCGGCGCATACCGGGAATTCCGAGATCGCTACCGCCAGATGTCGAACGACCTCGGCTACGAAGGCCATATGAAGTGGGCCGCGGAGATGCCTTAGCTCTCCAACACCGCCATCGCCGAACTGTGCCCGCCGAGGCCGGAAACCGCGCCGCCGCGGTGGGAGCCGGACCCGCAGAACAGAATCCGGTCGTGTGCCGTCGCGACTCCCCACCGCCGCGCAGGTGTGTCGAGCGGGTCGTCGTTCTCGACGAACGGCCAGTTGAGTGCGCCATGGAAGATATGGCCCGCCGTCATCCCCAGCGTCTGCTCAAGATCCTGGGTGGTCTTGGCCTCGATACAAAGCCGACCCGACGCATCCTCCATCAGCACATCCTGAATCGGTTCGGCGAGAACCGAATTGAGTGAATGGAGCGCGGCAGAGGTCAAATCTTCGCGTAGTCGGTCAGGGTCCGCGCCGGTCGCCAGGCTATGAGGTGCATGCAGCCCGAACACGGTGAGAGTCTGGGCGCCCGTGGCCCGTAGCTCGTCGGACAAAATGGTGGGGTCGGTCAGCGAGTGACAGTAGATCTCGCACGGCAGCGGGTCCGGAATGGAGCCGCCTGCTGCGCGGTCGTAGGCGGCGTCGAGCTGGCTGTAGTTCTCGTTGATGTGGAAGGTACCGCCGAAAGCCTGCTCGGCCGTGACGGTTTCGTCGCGCAGCCGCGGCAGTCGCCGCAGCAGCAGGTTGACCTTGACCTGCGCTCCAGGAGCCGAAGTCGGCTTCGGATCGCCGATCAGCTCGGCCAACACCGTCGGCGTCACACCGGCCAGAATATGGTCTGCGGCCACCCGATGTTGTTCACCGTCGAGCTCGTAGCGCACCTCGCCGTCCGGGTCGATCGCGTAAACCTCTGCGTTGGTGGTGATTTCGGCGCCAAAGCCGGCTGCGGCAGCGGCCAGTGCTCCGCTGACCGCTCCCATGCCGCCGATCGGGACGTCCCAATCGCCGGTTCCGCCGCCGAGCAGGTGGTACAGGAAGCAGATGTTCTGCTCCAGCGATGGGTCATCGAGCCGGGCGAAGGTCCCGATCAACGCGTCGGTGGCCATCACGCCGCGGACCAGGTCGTTGCTCACCGTTTCGGTGATCGCCTGCCCGATCGGCCGATCGATCAGGGCCTGCCACGTTTCTTCGGCGGCGGCGTCGCCGCCGGAGAGAACAAGCTTGAATGCGTCGTCTCGTGTCAACAGTGGCGCGGTCATCGTGGGCCACAGCCGGGAGGTGACGACTCGGGCGCGCTGGTAGAACTCCGCGAAGGGTCCGGCATCGCTCTGGGCGCCGACGGCTGCGAACGTCGGGTTCGGTCCGATCAGAAGGCCGGTCTCACCCCCGGTCGCCGGGTCGGGTGTGTATGAGGAGTAGCGGCGCCGCGCCAGCCGCACCCGCACGCCGAGATCGTCGATGATGCGCCTCGGCAGCAGACTCACCAGATATGAGTAGCGGGAGAGGCGGGCATCGATTCCCTCGAAGGCATGTGCGGATACCGCCGCACCGCCGACGTGATCGAGCTTCTCGAGGATCCGCACCCGTCGGCCGGCGCGTGCGAGATAGCCGGCGGCGACCAGGGCGTTGTGCCCACCGCCGACGATCACGACGTCGGTCTGCGGATCGGTGATCAACCGAGGTAGCCTTCGACCTCGTCCGGCGGGCGCAGCTGGGCCTCACGTGGGTCGCCGCCGGTCTCCCGAAGTGCCCGACGCTGTCGCAGCAGGTCCCAACACTGGTCCAGCTCGACCTCTAGCGCGCGCAGCCGCGCATGTTCCTCTTCCGGGCTGATCTCGTGGTTTTGCAGGCGGGCGCGAAGTTCGCGCTCCTCTTCGACGAGGTTGTGGATATGGGCCAGGGGGTTGTTGTCAGATGCCACGCCTCCAGTGTGCCCGTTGAGACGATCGGACTTAACGCGATTGGCGCGTAACGTGGCCCACCGTGGCGACGAAACCCGAGGTGGAATTTCCCGATGGTCCAGCACCGACCGAGCTGGTCATCGACGACGTGGTGGTCGGCGACGGCGCAGAGGCGGTGCCGGGCGGGACGGTGACTGTGCACTATGTCGGCGTCGAGTTCGACACCGGCGAAGAGTTCGACAGCTCGTGGAATCGTGGTGAGTCCATCGAATTCCCGCTGCGGGGACTGATCCAGGGCTGGCAGGACGGTATCCCAGGCATGCGGGTGGGTGGACGCCGCCGACTCGTCATCCCACCCGAGCAGGCATACGGAGCGGCCGGTGGCGGTCACCGACTGTCCGGCAAGACATTGATTTTCCTCATCGACCTCTTGGACGTCCGCTGACTAACGCGGCCGCGAACTCAGCGCGGCCCCGGCAGCCGCAACAACAGCCGCACGCCGCCGAGCGGGCTGGACTGCAACGTCGCTGTGCCGCTGTGCAATTCGGCCTGCTGGGCCACCAGCGCCAAGCCTAGGCCCGAGCCCGAGACCGATGCCGTCGACCCGCGGGCGAAGCGTTCGAACACGACGTCGCGTTCCTCTTCGGGGATGCCGACACCGTCGTCGTCGATGGCGATCTCCACCCCCGCCCGGGAACTGACGGCCGACAGTTGGACCCGACTCGCACCGCCGTGCTTGACCGCGTTGGCGATCGCGTTGTCCACCGCCAACCGGAGGCCGGCGGGCAGCCCGACGATGATCACTGTCGGCGCGGGCACCAGCGAAACGTCCAGGTCGGGGTAGACGCGCATCGCGTCGTGTGCGGCGCGGTCGAGCAACTCGGTGATGTCGACAGGGACGTGGTCGTCGGAAGTCGACAATTCGCCCTGCGCAAGGCGTTCCAGCGCGCTGAGGGTTTCCTCGACGCGCGATTGGGTGCGGATGACGTCGTTGATGACTTCCTTGCGTTGCTCGTCAGGAAGGTCAAGGGTGGCCAGCACCTCGAGGTTGGTGCGCATCGCCGTCAGCGGCGTGCGAAGCTCGTGCGCGGAGACCGCCGAGAAGTCGCGCGCCGACGCCAGCGCCGCCTTGGTGTTGCCCTGCTCGGTCCAGATGCGTTGCAGCATGCCCTTGACCGCCTCGGCGATCTCGACCGCTTCGGAGGCGCCGCGCACCTCGACGTCCGGCGCTTCGTCGCCCGCGTCGATCTGGCGAGTCTGCTGGGCCAGCCGCTTCAGCGGCCGGACCGCGAATGCGGCGAGCAGCCACCCGGCGAAGGTGGCCGCGCCGATGGCGAACAGACAGATGATCAGGACGCGGCGATGCAGGTTGTTGGTGTCGGCGATGGTGGCGTCGTAGGTGGCTCCGACGGCGACCGCCATCGGCTCGGGGATGCGGATGTCGACGGTGCGGACTCGATAGCGCACGCCGTTGACGTAGGTATCCGCGTAGCCCGCGGGCATCCGCGGAAGGACGACGTTCGAGTTCGACGTGACCTGGTCGCCGTTGCGGACAGTGATGACGGCGTCCTGGTCGTTGGGCGATTTCGGGATCTCGTCGAGCCCGCGCGGCAGGAACGGAATCGCGAAACCGGCCGCTTCGTCGAGCCTGCGGTCGAGGCGCTCCTTGCGGTCGTTGGTGATGCCGACCCAAACGACCGTTCCCACGATGCCGACGACGATCGCGGCGGCGATGGCTGTCGCGAACGCCACGCGCGTGCGCAGCGACGGTGTTCGGGTGAAGAACCGGGACAGCGGGGCCATCTGATCACTGCTGACGCAGTACGAACCCCACGCCGCGGACCGTGTGCAGCAGCCGCGGCGCACCGCCGGCCTCCAACTTCCGACGGAGGTAGCCGATGAACACGTCAACCACGTTGGTGTCGGCGGCGAAGTCGTAGCCCCAGACGAGTTCCAACAGCTGGGCTCGGGACAGCACGGCAGTCTTGTGTTCGGCCAGCACGGCGAGCAGATCGAACTCGCGCTTGGTCAGGTCAACGTCGACGCCGTTGACACGGGCGCGGCGGCCGGGGATGTCGACCTCGAGTGGACCAACGGAGATGGTCTCCGACGAGAACGTCGCGGTGGCGCCCCTCCGCCGAAGCAGCGCCTTCACCCGCGCCACCAACTCGGCCAGCACGAACGGCTTGACCAAGTAGTCGTCGGCGCCCGCCTCCAGCCCGGCGACCCGGTCGTCGACGGAGCTGCGGGCCGACAGCACACAGACCGGCACGTCGTTGTCCATGGCCCGCAGCGCGGTGACGACGCTGACGCCGTCGAGTATCGGCATGTTGATGTCCAGCACGATCGCATCGGGCCTGGTCTCGGTGGCGCTGCGCAATGCTTCGGCGCCGTCCTTGGCTGTCGAGACGTCGAAGCCGGACAGCCGCAGGCCGCGTTCCAGCGACGCGAGCACGTCGTCGTCGTCATCGACCACGAGCACCCGGGGCGGAACTGCGGCACTGTCCATGTCCGCCATCTTGCCTGATCGGCCACCCTGAATGGGGATAGGCGCGAGACGCCTTGCTATCACCTTTGCTGCGGTCGTATCACCGGGATGTCACGGTGCCCGTGATGTAGCGGGGTCAGCCGCCGCCGCAGCCACCGCCACACCCTCCGCCGCCGCAGCCCCCGCCTCCAGAGCAGCCGCCACCGCCGCTGTCACCACCTGCGCCCGTGCCGTCGCCTCCGCCACCCCAGCCCGCGCTACAGCCGCCGCCACCCAGGTACGTGGCGCCACCGAACGCTGCACCGCCTGCAGTCGACTCGCCCAGTCGCATCGCCGCCCAGCGGCGACGCCGTTGCTCGAGAATTCGTTTGTGCCACTTGTTGAGCAGGATGTTCAGCCCGACGAAACCCGCGCCGATGACCGCCACGACGATCAAGGCAATAGATGCGTCGCTCATCTGCTAGCTCCCTCCGCAGCCGCCACCGCAGCCCCCGCCGCAGCCGCCGCCACCGCATCCGACTCCGCCCGCGGCGCAGCCGACGCCGCCCACCCCCGGGCTGCCGCTGCAACCCGCGATCGGGTCGCCGACCCCATCGTGATTCTTCTGCACATGTAGTCCGGTGCCCGCCGTCCAGGCCGCCGCTGACCATGCGCCGCCTGCGCCGTACCTGCGGGCCCACAGCGACCGACGATCCTGAACTCGGCCTGCGCGGTACGCGCGGCTGCCACCGGACGTGCGGTCTTCGAATGTGGGTACCTCTGCCGCCACGGACTTGGGCCCAGCGGTTTTCGGCCGTCGACGAGCCCGGCGTAGCCCGGTGACAACCGAAAGGGCGATCAGTCCCGCGAGCCCGCCGCCGATAATGACGGCGACGGCAATGTCAATCATGATCGAATGCTATGGCGGTTTGCCATGGCGGAATAGAGTATCCGCATACGCAATCGGAGAAAGAGTCACGTGAATCGGGCGAATGCCGTGGTCGCGACGCTCGATCTGCCGCCTGCTGTGTTCAAGACGTGTCCGTGGCAGCCACGTGAGCTCGTCGAAGAAGGTTTGCGGCAGTGGTTGCGCTGCTGTGCCGCCGCGCTGTACGACAAACAGGTCATCGGAATGCCGTCGCACGCCGTTGACGAGGCGTGGCACGGCTTCATCCTCTGCACCGCAAGGTATTCCGCCTTCTGCGAGGAGGCCTACGGCCAATTCCTGCATCACCACCCCGAAGGCGGCGCTCCGGAGAACGGCCCCGCGACCGCCGATCCGATGCACGAGCAACTTCGCCGGACGGTCATCGCGTGGTCGATGGTCGCGAAACCCGGCGAGAAGTGCGTCCTGTGGGACCTCGACAAACATGTCGACGTCGAGCGGCCGTGGGGCATCGACCCGGCCTGGGTCGCCGACATCGAGGCGGACCTCGCCCGGATCGATCAGCGGGTTTAGCTTCTCGACCGCTCGGGAAGTCGTTGACCTCATCCATTGTTGAGGTTTTACGGTGACTCTATGAGCTTTGAATCGGTAGCGCGGCAATCCCTGTACCGGCAGGCGCACGCCAAGGGCGGCGACCTGCGGTCGTTGGTCGATCGCAGGCTACTCGGCCGGATTTGGCGCTTCGCTGCACGCCATCACCGCAGGCTGGGCGTGTTCGTCGCGGTCAGCGTGGTCAGTGCATTGCTCGGGCTGGCCACCCCGTTGCTGGCGGGCAGGGTCGTCGACGAGATCGGCAAGGGCGCGCTGGGCGTGGTTGTGGCGCTGGCCGCGGTGATCGCCGCGGTCGCCGTGGCCGAAGCAGGTGTGTCCCTGGTGTCCCGGTGGCTGTCGTCGACCATCGGTGAGGGGCTGATACTCGACCTGCGCACCGCGGTTTTCGATCACGTGCAGCGGATGCCGATCGCGTTCTTCACCCGTACCCGCACCGGCGCCCTTGTCAGCAGGATCGGCAACGACGTGAACGGCGCGCAGCGCGCCTTCTCGGACACCTTCTCCGGCGTCATCACCAACATCGTCACGCTGAGTTTGACGCTGGTGGTCATGCTCCGGATCTCGTGGCAGGTGACGGTGCTCTCCCTGGTGTTGATGCCGCTGTTCCTACTGCCGGCCCGGCGGATAGGACGGACCATGGCGCGGCTGTCCCGCGAGGCAGCCATTCACAACGCGACGATGAACACCCAGATGACCGAACGCTTTTCGGCCCCGGGCGCGACGTTGGTCAAGCTCTTCGGCAGCCCGGCGATGGAATCTCGCGAGTTCGAGGTGCGGGCCGGGCGCGTCCGTGAGATCGGGGTGCGCACCGCGATGCTGCAGTCGGTGTTCATGAACTCGCTGACGCTGATGTCCGCCCTCGCCCTGGCGCTTGTGTACGGGCTCGGAGGCGTGCTGGCCGTCGGCGGCCACCTGCAGACGGGCGCGATCGTCGCGTTGGCACTGCTGCTCACCCGGCTGTACTCGCCGTTGACGGCGCTGGCCAACGCGCATGTCGAAATCGCCACTGCGCTGGTCAGCTTCGAGCGCGTCTTCGAGGTCCTCGACCTCGTACCGCTGATCCAGGAGACGCCTGAGGCCGTGCCGGTGCCTGACGGGCCTGTGTCGGTGGAGTTCGCCGACGTGCGGTTCTCCTACCCGTCGGCGGACAAGGTGTCGCTGGCCTCCCTCGAAGATGTCGCGGTCTTGGATGACCGCGGGGGAGACGAAGTGCTGCACGGTATTTCGTTTGCCGCCGAGCCGGGCGAGATGGTGGCGCTGGTTGGTTCGTCGGGGGCGGGGAAGTCAACGATCGCGTCGTTGATGGCCCGGCTCTATGACGTCGACTCCGGAGCGGTGCGGCTCAACGGCGCCGACGTGCGTGACGTGACGTTCGCGTCGTTGAAGGAGGCGGTCGGCATGGTGACCCAGGACGGTCACCTGTTCCATGAAACGATCGCATCGAATCTGCGGTTGGCCGCGCCGGAAGCGACCGACGAGGAGCTCTGGGAGGCATTGGGACGCGCCCGGCTCGCCGATGTCGTCGGCGAGATGCCCGACGGTCTGGAGACCGTCGTCGGCGAGCGCGGCTATCGGCTGTCCGGCGGCCAACGCCAGCGGCTGACCATCGCACGCCTGCTGCTCGGGCGGTCCCGCGTCGTGGTGCTCGACGAAGCCACCGCCTCGCTGGACTCCCAGTCGGAAGCGGCCGTGCAGCAGGCGCTCGGCGAGGCGCTGGCGGGGCGGACCTCGATCGTGATCGCCCACCGTCTGTCCACGGTGCGCGCGGCCGACACGATCCTCGTCGTCGAGGACGGCCGCATCGTCGAACGCGGAAACCACGAGGCGCTGCTCGTTCGTGGCGGGCGCTACGCCGAGCTGTATGAGACCCAGTTCGGCAAGCAGGCGGACGCCGAGGATGTCGTAGCCGCGTGACAGTCTGGAACCAGCCGTTAATGATTTGCCGCTTGGCGGATAATTGGAATTACTTTGACTGAACCGAACGTGGATACGCTGCGGGGCTCCCCGGCGATCGGACCACCTCCCGCCACGCCGCGCACCGGATCGGATCTGTGGCGGCTGCTGCCTTACATTTTTCCCTATCGGATGCGCTGGACCGCCATGCTCACCGTGGCGATCGTCAGCCTGGCGGCGACCGTTTCGATCCCGTTGATGACCAAGGCCGTCATCGACGGCCCGGTGCGCCACCAGGATCAGCGTGGGCTGTGGGTCCTCGGGCTCGCCGCGATCGGCGTCGGCATCACCGAGGCCGTGCTGTGGTTCCTGCGGCGCTGGCTGATCTCGCGCGCCACGATGGGCGTCGAGGCGGATATCCGCAAGGACCTGTACGCCCGTCTGCAGATCCTGCCGATGTCGTTCCACGGACGCTGGCAGTCGGGACAGCTGCTGTCGCGAATCATGAACGACCTGAGCTCGATTCGCCGATTCATGTCTTTCGGCATGGTCTTCCTGCTGCTCAATACTCTGCAGATCATCGTGGTCACCGGCATCCTGCTGGCGATGTACTGGCCGCTGGGTGTCGTCGTGGTGGTCTCGATTGTGCCCGTCACCTTGACGGTGCTGCACTTCCAGCGGGAGAACACCCGTCTGTCGCGGCTCGCGCAGGACCAGTCCGGCCATGTCGCCACCCACGTCGAGGAGTCCGCGCTCGGCGTCCGGGTGATCAAGTCCTTCGGCCGCGAGCGCTACGCCTACGACAGGTTCGACAGGCAACTCACCGATCTCTACGACACCCAGGTGCGGCGGGTGTCGGTATCGGCGAAGTTCTGGACGCTTCTGGAAGTCATCCCGAACCTGACGCTGATCATCGTGCTCGGTCTCGGCGCATACGCCGCGGGCCACCAGTACGTCACCATGGGCACGCTGGTCGCCTTCATCACCATGATGCTGTCGCTGGTCTGGCCCATCGCATCGCTTGGCTTCCTGCTGTCGATGATGCAGGAGTCGTTCACCGCTGCGAACCGGATCGCCGAGATCTTCGATGCGCCAAAGGAAATCGCCGACGGCCCATCCGCCGAGACACCGCAGGGTGGTCGGCTCGAGCTCGACGACGTCGGCTTTCGGTTCCCGGACGCAGCCGACGACGACTGGGCGTTGCGGCACGTCGACCTGGTCGTCGAACCCGGTGAGACGGTCGCGCTCGTCGGCTCGACGGGGTCGGGCAAATCGGTGCTCGCCGCACTGTTGTCGCGCTTGTACGACGTCACCGAGGGCGCGATCCGTATCGACGGCCGCGACATTCGCGAGCTGTCGTTGTCGGCGCTGCGACAGACTATCGCCACCGCGTTCGAGGATCCGACGCTGTTCTCGATGTCGGTCGCCGAAAACCTCCGGCTGGGCAGGCCGTACGCAACCGCCGACGAGCTCGCGCAGGCGATTGATGTCGCCGCCGCACAGTTCGTCTACGACCTGCCGTTCGGCCTCGACACCCGGATCGGCGAACAGGGGATGAGCCTGTCCGGCGGCCAGCGGCAGCGGCTTTCGCTGGCCCGCGCGATCCTGGCCACACCGAAGATCCTGGTGCTCGACGACACGCTCTCTGCGCTCGACGTGCACACCGAGGCCGTTGTCGAGGAGGCGCTGCGCCGGGTGCTGCACGCGGTCACCGGCATCGTGGTCGCGCACCGCGCATCGACGGTTCTGCTCGCCGACCGGGTCGCCCTGCTCGACCACGGCACCATCACCCACGTCGGAACGCATGCCCAACTGCTGGCAGGCGTGCCGCAATACCGTTATCTGCTGGCCGCCGACGACGAATGTGACGACGCCGAACGCAGCTGCACGTGGCAGGAGGACGAAGACCGCAAACGGATGCTGCAGGACCGCGAGGAGCAGGACGCCCTGAACAGGTCGCGCGGACCCTTCGACAGAGACGGCCGTCGTTTCGCGACCACGGAGGCCGAGGGCCGATGACGGCGACCGACAACCGCCCCGTCGAGGAGGTGGCCGACGAAACGGAAGGATGGCGAGGCCGTTTCGAGGGAGGACAGGTCGACGAGCTTCCGCCCGACGAGCAGCGGCCGCGCAGACGGGAGGCGCGGGCTCTGCTCGGGTCTCTGCTGAGGCCTTACCGAAAGATCGTCGCTCTGCTCGCCCTCGTCGTCGTCGTGGAAAACGTTGCCCGCCTTTCGGTTCCGATCCTCGTGCAGCGCGGTATCGACCACGGGATCCCGCCGATCCTGGACGGCGGTTCATCGCGTGCGCTGTTGGTGATCGTGGGCGTGCTCTGCGCAGTCGTGTTGGTCCAGGCGGTCAGCCGGATGTTCTTCCTGCACCGCTCAGGCCGAATCGGTCAGAAGGTACTACTCGAACTGCGGCGCCGGGTGTTCCGTCACTTCCAGCGGCTCGACATCGCATTCCACGAGCGCTACACGTCGGGCCGGGTGGTGAGCCGGTCCACCAACGACGTCGACGCGATCGAGGAGATGCTGGAGACCGGCTTCGACAGCCTGATCACCGCGGTGCTCACCCTCGTCGGCACCTCGATTCTGCTTGTGGTGCTCGACGTGCGACTCGGGCTGATGTGTCTGGCCGCGTTCCCGATACTCGTCGGTCTGGTGTGGTGGTTCAGCAGCGAGTCCGCGAAGACCTACCGCGAGGTCCGCGAGAGCGCCGCCCTGGTGATCGTGCAGTTCGTCGAGACGATGACGGGCATCAAGGCCGTCCAGGCTTACCGGCGGGAACCCCGCAACCAGGAGATCTTCGAGGGGCTGGCCGACCGGTACCGCGACATCAACGAGAAGACGATGAAACTGTTGGCCGTCTTCATGCCGGGGGTCAAGCTGGTCGGCAACCTCACCACGGGCGTGGTGCTGCTCTACGGCGGCTACCGGGTGTTGCACGGGCAGATGACGATCGGCACCCTCACCGCGTTCCTTCTATATCTGCGCATGTTCTTCGAACCGATGCAGGAGATCTCGCAGTTCTTCAACACCTTTCAGTCGGCGACGTCGGCACTGGAGAAGCTGGCGGGCGTGCTCGCTGAGCGCCCGGGCATCAAGGATCCGGCGCATCCAGTGAAGCTGACGTCGGTGCGCGGGGATGTCGCATTCGACGACGTGCACTTCTCGTATGTCACCGACCGCCCGGTTCTTCCGGATCTGAACCTGACCGTCCCGGCGGGGCAGACAGTTGCGCTCGTCGGTACCACCGGTGCGGGCAAGACGACCATCGCCAAACTCATCGCACGGTTCTACGATCCGACGTCCGGTTCGGTGACGCTCGACGGCATCGACCTTCGCGACGTGTCCCAGAGCGAGCTGCGTCGCCACGTCGTGATGGTCACGCAGGAGAACTTCATGTTCGACGGGACCGTCGCCGACAACATCCGATTCGGCCGCCCCGACGCGACCGACGACGAGGTGCGCGCAGCAGCCGAGGCGGTTGGCGCGGACCGGTTCATCGGCGCGCTGCCAGAGGGCTACGACACCGATGTTGCCAAGCGCGGTGGCCGGCTGTCCGCGGGTCAACGTCAGCTTGTGGCGTTCGCCCGGGCTTTCCTGGCCGATCCCGCGGTATTGATTCTCGACGAGGCGACATCGTCACTGGACATTCCGAGCGAGCGGATGGTGCAGCGGGCGTTGGAGACGGTGTTGTCCGACCGCACCGCTCTGGTTATCGCGCACCGGCTTTCAACCGTCGAGGTCGCCGACCGCGTGCTGGTGCTCGAGCACGGCCGCATCGTCGAGGACGGCCCGCCGGATGAACTGATCCGTCGCAGCGACGGCCGGTATGCGGCCCTGCACCAGGCGTGGGTCGAGTCGCTGGCCTGACCGTCACTAGCCGAGCAGCTTCTCGAGTTTGTCGTTGGTGTTGCGGAGCTGCGACCGCATGACGCCGATGATCTTCTCCCTCGCCCGCGGACTGACCGTCGCCGTCGCATGGCTGAGGATGTTGAGCCGAGCCGAATCCAGCCACGCCATCATGTCGGGTTCGTCGAACCATCGAATCTGGTTTTCGTTGTACGTCAGCATCATTCGCAGCCAGTCCAGCGGAACCTCCGGGTTGGGGATCGGCCGGCACAAGGCGTTTTTGGTGTCATCATCGCCGTAGGCTGCTTCGACGTGCGCGATGAGCGCCGCGCTGAAGACCGGCTGGCAGGTGCGCACCGTCTGCAGGGTGATTCGGTCGTCGGCGAACACGTCGGTCACGCCGCCGCGACCGAGACCGACTGCGGTGCAGTCGATGTAGAGGGCCGAGTCCGCGGTCTGCAGCGTCCCTCCGTCGAGGGTCACACGGCCCGGTGTGATGGCCTTCACGTGTCCCATCCGCACAACGTTGTCGATTCGTCGCAGCGCTGCCAGTTCGGCATCCGACACGATCGCGCAGCGATGCATCTGCGGTTCGATCGCGTCGTCGATCCGCATCAGGGATCCGGCGTTTGAGAGCCTGGCGAAGAGGTCGTTGACGGATTCGGCCTGTTGCACCGCCTTCAGTTGTGCCGACACGTCGGCCAGCACCTGCTTGGCGAACTGCGGACCGGGTTGGACGTTGGCGCGGTTCAACAGCCAGGCATCGCGGGGCTTGACCCAGGTCAGCCGCTCCGGCCCGACGCTGTGACGCAGCAGCCACAGGCAGGTGTCCATGGCGGTCTTGCCCGCGCCGACGACAACGTAGCTGTCGTGAGACTTGCAGGCGGGCAGGTCATTCGGCGGTACACAGTCGACGTCGGGTGCGACGTCGTACGGCGGAGGCCGCATCGACGGCACGGTGATGCCGACGAACGTCGTGTCGACGATCCGCCGGCGCGTGTGCACCAGGATGTCGTCACCGCCGGACGTACGGAACCGGCCGTCGCCGAGGTACTCGCTCAGCGGGAAATACGAGACCTGGCCCGTCGGTAACAGCTGCTGCTGCATCACCGCGTCGAAATAGGAGCAGACCTCTGCGCCCGCAGCCAACTCGAAGAAGCCCTTGTTCAATCCGGTGGTGTCGATGGTGTCATTGCCGAGCGGCCGCGAGTTCACGCCGTAGTAGGCCGACGGTTGGTGCAGCCGCACGAACGGGTAGGCGGTGGTCCAGTGCCCGCCCGGCCGGTGGTTGCGGTCCACGACGACGACGGTCGCGGACGTCTCGCTGACGAGGGTGTCGACGAACGCCATCGCGGTCGCGCCCGCTCCGATGACCAGGTAGTCGGCGTCGATAGTCCCCACGGTGTCCTCCCGTGGAGATGCTATCGGTGCCCGGCTCAGCGGTAGACGAGCCCGCTCAGCCGCCAGGCCAGCGCCCGGTTCGCCGCGGGGATCCGACCGACGATGCTGAACGCGATGTTGCGCAGCGGGCGCAGGATGCGAGGCAGTGTCGCCAGCCGTGTCATGCGGTCGGTGATGGACACGACGGAGCGCGCGATCGGGCGCCGCGCGGCGCTGTATTCGTCGAGCAACGTGTCAGGACCACCGGCCAGCACTGCGGCAAGGGCGTCGCTCAGGGCGACCGCGTCCTGGAGGCCGAGGTTCATGCCTTGTCCGCCTGCTGGACTGTGCACGTGCGCCGCATCGCCCGCCAGGAGCAGCCGTCCGGCGCGGAACGAGTCGGCGACGCGATGGTGGATGCGGAAGCGCGAGCCCCAGATGACCTCCGTGACGGTGATGTGTCCCTTGCCGGCACCTCGGGTGTCCAGGATGTCCTGAACGTATGCCGCAGAAGGGGTTTCGGGTGCATCCGCGACGGGGGCGACGATGCGGTAGATGTCCCCGGGAAGCGGCGCCACGACCGTCAAGCCCGCGGTCGCCCAGTACAGGATCACCTCGTCGGCCGGTACGTCACCAGAGAGTCGTACGTCGGCGAGGATGAACGACTCCTCGTACGCGCCGCCCTCGAATCCGATGCCCGCCTGCTCACGCACGGTGCTGTGCAGACCGTCGGCGCCCACCACGTACCGGGCCCGGATGACGCCGCCGTCATCGAACGTGGCGGTGACGCCCTCGGCGTCCTGATCGATGGTGGTGAGTACCTTCGGCCGGACGACGGAGCCGCCCAGTTCGACGAGCCGGTCGAGGAGCACCCGCTCGGTCGTCGACTGCGGCACCATCAACGAGTACGGGTATTCGGTCGGCAGCGAGCCGAAGTCGATCGGGATGAGGGTGCGCGCGCCGTCGCGGATGCTGAACCGGGGCGCCTCGATGCCCTCCTTGACCAACCGCCGCGCCACGTCGAGGCCTTCGAGCACCTCGAGGCTGCGGGCGTTGACGACCGCGGCGCGCGACGTGTTCGCCCCCGCGGCCTGCCGGTCGACGACGGTGGTCGCGACGCCCCGGCTGACCAGCGACGCGGCCAGGGTGAGTCCGCTCGGGCCCGCGCCTACGACCAGGACATCGGTGTCATATGTGCTGTTCATGATCCTTTTCCTCTCTTCAGCGTGAGTATGCCAACGCTTGTTGGCATAACTATGTTCCACCGAACGGAAAAAGTCAACAGTTGTTGGCATACACTTGTTGGCATGCGTAGATCCTCAGCCGAGACGAAGGCGGTAATCCTCGCCGCCGCCCGGGAGCGATTCGCCGAATCCGGCTTCGAACGTGCCACCATCCGGGCCATCGCCGCCGACGCCGACATCGACCCGTCGATGGTGATGCGCTACTTCGGCAACAAGGACCAACTGTTCGCGGCCGCGGCGGACTTCGATCTGGCGATCCCGGATCTTTCCGGAGTCGACAGCGGCGACGTGGGAGCGCGCCTCGTGAAGCACTTCGTGGACCGCTGGGAGCGCGACGAGATCATGGTCGTCCTGCTGCGGTCGAGCACGACCAATGCCGATGCGGCGCAGCGCATGCAGGCCATCTTCGCGACGCAACTCCTGCCGGTGATCGCAGAAATCAACCCCAAGGAGCCACTGCGAAGGGCCGGGTTGGTCGCGACGCAGATGCTGGGGCTGGCGCTGTGCCGCTATGTGCTGAAGCTGCCACCCGTCGTCGAGATGTCGCGCGAGGAGGTCGTGTCGTGGCTCGGGCCGACCGTGCAGCGCTATATCGACTGATGAACCACAATGACGAGGGTGTCCGCCGCTGTGGTCGCTCGCCGCACCGCCGCCGTTCTCGCCGCGAGTTCAGCCGGTCTGCACGCGGTCATGCTCCGTCACACAGGTAGCGCCGCGTTCGCAGTGCTGATCGCGGTCATGGTCGGCGGGTGCCTGTATTGCGCATACGAACTGTGGTTGTCGGGCTCAGTGCGGACGTGGTGTCTGGTGGCGGTGATGAACCTGGCCATGGTCGCCGTGCACCTGCCGATGTCCGGAGCGCATCACGTCGCGCACGTCGATGTGAATGCAGCTGCGCCGCAATCGGTGGTCATGACCGTGGCGACCCTGCTGTCGATGGTCGAGGTGCTGATCGCCGTCGGGGTCCTGTGCTATCGCACCCGTGGTAATGCGAGAGCGGTCGTCAGGCCGGAATAGTCCCCGGTGACAGTGGCTTAAAGCGGTGCCCGAGTGGGCATAAGACCGGCATGAGTGAGGACGCGGGCGCACCGCAGGAGAATCCTGAGAAGGACAGGTCGGAATGGGTCACCGGCGACGAGCCGATGACCGGTCCGCAACGCAGTTACTTGAGCACGCTCGCGCAGGAAGCCGGCCAAGAGGTCCCGGACGACCTGACCAAGGCGCAGGCGTCCGAGCTGATCGACCGGCTGCAGCAACAGACCGGGAGGGGCACATCGTGACGATCTCGCCCGACAATGTGCGGCAACTCCTCGAGGACGAAAGCCCCGACGCAGTCCTCGTGCTGCTCGAGGGCAGAGCCGAGGTCATCTCGCAGAGTGAATCCGACACCGAGGCGTATCGGGGAGCGCTGCAGGTGGTTTCGCGAGACGATCTCCTGCAGCGCATCGGCGGCGCGGACCTGTCCGACCGGCTGATAGAGGAGCAGGCGGCGATCCTGGACACAACCGTCGCCGAACTCGGCGGCTAAGACGCAGGTAGGCCGATGCGGCGGTAGCGGGCCAGCCGCGCGTTCAAGCGCTCCCCGTCGGGGATCGCCCGCAGCCGGTGCAACTCGCAGGCGATGGAGGCCGACAGCCGCTTTGTGAACTCGACCGGTTCGTCGGCGGCATCCGGGTATTCGGGCACGACGACATCGACGATCCCGTCACGCAGCAGGTCCGCCGACCGAATTCCCTGTGCAGCAGCGAGTTCCGGGGCGTGGTTGACATCCCGGAAGACGATCGCGCTGGCACCTTCCGGCGGCAATGGCGCAAGCCAACCGTGCAACGCCGCAAGCACCCGATCGGCGGGCACCATCGCAAGCGCAGGCCCGCCGCTGCCCTGCCCGAGCAACACCGACACCGTCGGCGTATCCACGGTGACGAGCTCGGCCAGACACCGCGCGATCTCGCCGGCCAAACCACCCTGCTCCGCCTCGGCCGACAGCGCCGGTCCGGCCGTATCGATCACCAGCACCAGCGGCAGCTTCAGCCCAGCAGCCAGCCCCATGCCGCGACGGGCTTCCCGTAGCGCGATGGGCCCCACGAGACCTTTCTCTCCTCCTGGTGTCCGGGTCCCGCCGAGGACGCGCTTCTGGCCCAACACGACAGCGGGTTGGCCCCCGAACCGGGCCAGCGCAAGCAGCGTCGTGGCGCCCTCGCCGAAATCGGTCCCCGACAGAAGTGCCCAGTCGGTTGCGCCGTTGCGCAGCAGCTGGGCGACACCCGGCCGGTCCGGCCGCCGCGAGGCCTCGACCGACTCCCAGGCAGGCACATCGGGCAACGGCTCCTGCGGCGGTGCCGGAGGAGGTGCCTCGGGCGCGTCGGCGACGACTTTCATGGCGCGGTCCAGCACGCTGCGCAGGCGGTCGAGCGGGATGACGGCGTCGATGACACCGTGGCGTTGCAGGTTCTCCGCGGTCTGGATACCCGACGGGAACGGTTCGCCGTACAGATGCTCGTAGACCCGCGGACCGAGAAACCCGATCAGCGCGCCGGGCTCTGCGACAGTGATGTGCCCCAGTGAACCCCACGACGCGAACACTCCGCCGGTGGTGGGGTGCCGCAGGTAGACGAGGTAGGGCAGGTGCGCGCGCTTGTGCAGCTCGACGGCCGCGGCGATCTTCACCATCTGCAGAAAAGCCACCGTGCCTTCCTGCATGCGGGTGCCGCCCGAGCTCGGTGACGCCAACAACGGCAAACGCTCGGCGGTTGCCCGCTGGATCGCCACGGTGATCCGCTCGGCCGCCGCCACCCCGATCGAGCCGGCGAGGAAGTCGAATTCGCACGCCACCACCGCGACCCGTCGGCCGAACACGCGGCCCTCTCCGGTGATGACCGACTCGTCAAGGCCGGTCGCGGCCTCCGCCTCCGCCAGCTCGCTGCGATATTCGTCACTCATCGCCACCGGCACGGGCACGGCGTCCCAGCTGATGAAGGATTTCTCGTCCAGCACGGCGTCCCGCAGCTCAAGGGCACCGATACGGCTCACAGGACGACCCTAATAGGGTGGAGGAATGATTGGTGTGACCCGCGACGGCCACGTGATGACGCTGGAGATGCAGCGCGCCGAACGCCGCAACGCCCTGAACGGCGAACTCGTCGACGGCCTGCGCGAAGCGGTCGAGAAGGCCGCCGCCGAAGATGTCCGAGCAATCGTGCTGACCGGCCAGGGCCATGTGTTCAGCTCGGGTGCCGACCTGACCGACGCGGCGGGCGTCGCCGAGGAACTGCCCGAGAAGGCCAAGGCGCTGAACCTCGCGATCGACCAGGCGCCGGTACCGGTCATCGGCGCGATCAACGGACCGACGATCGGGGCGGGGGTCATCCTGTCGTTGATCTGCGATCTGCGCGTTGTCGCACCCGAGGCGTACTTTCAGTTCCCCGTCGCGAAATATGGCCTGGCGCTGGACAATTGGAGTATCCGCCGGTTGACCTCACTGGTCGGCGCCGGGCGGGCAAGGGGAATGCTGTTCGGCGCCGAGCGGCTGACGTCCGACGTCGCGCTGCAGACAGGGCTGGCCAATCGGATCGGGACATTGGCGGATGCGCAGGCCTGGGCCGCCGAGATCGCCGGTTTCGCTCCGCTGGCGCTGCAGCACGCCAAGCGGGTCCTCAACGACGATGGTGCCTACGAGGATCCGCGGCCCGAGCATCAGGAGATGTTCGACAAGGCCTGGGCCAGCCAGGACGTCATCGAAGCGCAGGTCGCCCGCATCGAGAAGCGGCCGCCGAACTTCAAGGGAGCCTGACCGCACATGTTGGGCGCCGCGCTGCGATTCGCCGTCGGGACGGCCACCGTTGCGGCAAGCGGCTGGATGCTGCGGGCGCTGCAGGGCTCTCCGAGGGCCGTCGGTGCGCGGCCCGATGAAATCTGGCCGGTCGCCCGGCGATCGCCCCACTATCGGGACGGCGTGTTCGTCAACGTCGAGCCTGCCGCGACGATGAACCTCGACAGTGAGCAGCGCAGCCTGCTCATCCGGGAGCTGATCGGCTCGCGGGACGCCAGGCGGCCACCCACACCGATCCCGCTGGCAGTGCAGGCGAAGGTGGACACCACGCCGCTGGATCTCGCGGCGAGTTGGTACGGGCATTCCTCGGCGCTGATCGAGGTCGACGGCTACCGGGTGCTGACCGATCCGATATGGAGCAGGCGCTGCTCGCCCTCGCAGGCGGTCGGTCCCGAGCGGATGCACGAGGCGCCGGTGCCGCTGGAGGCGCTGCCTGCACTGGATGCGGTGCTCATCAGCCACGACCATTACGACCACCTGGACATGGACACGATCGTCGGGTTGGCGCACAGCCAGCGCGCGCCGTTCGTGGTG